>FLOH01000112.1_pt1 | contig 236491 bp, 231 predicted proteins | sample 756751 | NCBI WGS metagenome assembly FLOH01 (sample SAMEA4026879, study PRJEB14308) | marine metagenome | biome: coastal water; material: water | depth 74 m
CGGCACCCAGCACCAGTTCACCTTTGTCCGATTGCGAAACATAGCAATGCACGGCGCCGGACATGACGACGCAATCAATGATCGGTTTGATCGGATCGGAGACCATGGCCTGCAGCGGGTGACTTTCGACGGGCATCCGGAACCCGGCCATGTCGGCCAGCACTGTGCAATGTCCGGCAACGACGACGCCGACCTTTTTGGCCTTGATGTCGCCGCGGGTCGTATGCACGCCCTGGACCTTGCCGGCCTTGATATCGAAACCGGTCACTTCGCAGTTCTGGATAATGTCGACGCCGCGCGCATCGGCGGCCCGGGCCAGTCCCCAGGCGACGGCATCGTGGCGGGCGGTGCCGCCGCGGCGCTGCAGGCTGGAACCCAGAACCGGGAAACGGATTGACGGGTCGAGATTGATGATCGGTACCAGTTCCTTGATTTCGGCCGGGCTTAGATATTCTGAATCGATGCCGTTCAGTTTGTTGGCGTTGACGCGGCGCATGGTTTCGCGAACGTCATGCAGGTTATGTGCAAGATTAAGCACACCGCGCTGGCTAAGCATGATGTTGTAGTTGATATCCTGACTGAGTCCCTCGTAAAGCTGCAGGGATTTCTCATACAGATGGGCGCTTTCGCCCCAGAGATAATTGGAGCGGATGATCGTCGTGTTGCGGCCGGTATTGCCGCCGCCGAGCCAGCCTTTTTCGATCACCGCGACATTGGTGATGCCGTGTTCCTTGGCCAGATAATAGGCGGTCGCCAGTCCATGCCCGCCACCGCCGATGATCAGGACATCATATTCGGGTTTCGGGTCGGGAGAGCGCCAAACCTGTTGCCAGTCGCGATGGTATCCCATCGCGTTACGAAGCAGGCTGAATATCGAATACTTTGTCATGCTGTTCCTGTCGGCCATTTTATAGGCATTTAACGGATTCGGCACCTGTGATCGGAAATTCCGCTCCGATCAAGCTAGATGTCCTCCTTTCCCATCGTCAAGGCATGTCGTCTATTCGTTTTGCGACGTCGATCCATGTTTTTACGACTTCGCCATAAATCAGCAAGGCGTCAGGCTTGACCCTGAAGTGCCGTGGATCGACATATTGTCGTTCCAATCAGTAAACCCACAAGATAATGTGCGGGTATGTTTTTTACACGCATGCACCTCCGGTTTGCTGTTGTGATGGTATTGAGCCTTCTGGTCATGCCGGTTGCCGAGGCGCAGGATAGCGGGATTGATCTTGATCTAATCCTGAAGGCGGCGCCGCCGAGCGATGGCGCGGTTGTGCCCGTCAATCCGCTGGATAAGGATTTCATGCTGGCGCTGGATGCCTATCGGGAACATCACTACGCCGAGGCCAGAACCGGCTGGCAGGAGCTTTCCGATGCCGGTCATGGCATCAGTTCACACAATCTGGCCGTATTGATGTGGCGCGGGCAGGGTGGCCCCAAGGATCAGAAAGCAGCCATTGGGCTGTTCCGCGATGGCGGCCAGAAGAATGTCGGGCCTTCCCTGCATGCGCTTGGAGTTTTGTCATTGCGCGGTGCAATCGGGACGCCGGATCCAGGCGAAGCCGTACGCTATTTTGAAGCCGCATCTGCGCTTGGCCACACGCCCTCGACGTATAATCTGGCGCTGGCTAACCTCAAGGGGCTGGGTAGTGCGCATGATACCGATCTCGGCATGCAGCTCATGGAAGCGGCGGCGAATAGTGGCCTGGTTCAGGCGCAATACGATTTCGGCACGCTCCTCTATCAGGGCACATATGGACCTGTCGACAAGGAGGCGGCCAGAATCTGGTTTGAACGCGCCGCCAAGCAGGGTGATCCGTTTGCCAGTTATAATCTCGGGCTGATGCAACTGGCCGGCGAGGGCGGAGAGAAAAACGCCACACTTGCCCTTGCTAATCTTACCAATGCGGCAGAACTGGGCGCCGTGCCGGCACAGGTGCGTCTTGCGCACTTCATGGCGAAAGGTGAGCAGGGTCAGCCGGCAAATCCGGAAGCCGCCTATGTCTGGTTTTCGATTGCCGGCGCGTTTGGCGCCAAGGGGGCGCTTGAAAATGCGAGAAGGCTCGGCAAACGACTGGATGGCAAAAGTCTCAAGCGCGCCAAGGCCACCGCCGCCCGTTTCAGACCCAAACAGCCACCACAACCGGTTTCGGCCGAAAAAGTCCCAAATGCCCCGCAGCAGTAATATCGGATAGATTTATGATGGGTTTTCTGATCAGAATATTTAAATTCACCCTTAAAAGCGCCATTGTCATCGGCGGGATTGCGGTCGTCATCTCCTATGCCCGGCTCAGCGAGTTCGGCGATATGCGCAAGGAACTTCTCGACAAGGTTCTTCAGTCCTACGCCGGGCGCATTCACATCGACGGCATGGTCGAGCTGCAGGCGACGTTTCCGCCAAGCGTAACGATCGAGAATGTGCGCATCAAAAATGCCAAATGGGGGACCCGACCCGACATGATGACGGCGCAGAAAATTGTCGCCGAGATCGATCTGTTGCCGCTCTTGACCGGTGATATGGCTGTGCCTCGGCTCCGCATGATCGGCGTCGATATCGTTGTTGAGCAAAAAGCCAACGGCACCACCAACTGGGATGAACTGAACAATTTCGAAACAGCAACCGGACCGGCAAACCCGGCGGCATTTCCGGGAATTTTCCCGCAGATCGGTGGTGCATCGGTGTCGGTTGCCGGTGGTTCCCTGACTGTCGTCAACTCGCTGGCGACGGTGCCGACGGTTCTGTCGTTGGGTGGGACCAATCTGATTGTTTCGGGGTTGTCGCCCTGCCTGTAATTCGGACAAAAAAATTGCCCCTCCCGAGGGAGGGGCAAGTGACAGGGTGGTTTTACGGGTGGTCTAATTTAGTCGCTCGGTCCGAGCGTCGGGCGCAGATGGTGGAATGCATTGCGGATTGCTTCGGCGCGCAGTCTTCGTCCTTTACGGATCGCATTTTCGATAACGCCTGAACTGTAGATGCTTGGTGCATCGCCTGATCCGATTTGATGATGGTTTGTCATTTTCCAAGTCCTCTAAATGTGTGGGCGGGAAAAACGGATGTTTCTCTCCGCGCTGTTGAGAAGACCTTACAGAAATACTTAAAAACACATAATCCATAAAAAAAGACTATGTTTCATGAATATTATTCATTAATATGCATGCATGGATAAATTTGGCGAAATGGAAACCTTCGTACGCGTCGTCGAAAGCGGCAGCTTTTCAGAAGCTGCACGCGATTTGAACATGACGCCATCGGCGGTCAGCAAAATGATTGGTCGGTTGGAAGACCGCTTGGGGGTGCGTCTGCTCAGCCGGACAACCCGTAAACTCAGTATGACCGAAGAAGGCAGGGTTTTCTATCAGCGTGTCACGCCGATCCTGTCTGAAGTCGAGGAAGCGGAAGAAACGGTTTCATTATCAACCGCGGAAGCCCGCGGGGTTCTTAAAGTCAATGCCTCGACCGCGTTCGGCCAGTATCAGATTGTGCCGTTGATTCCGGCCATGCTTGAACGCTACCCGAACCTGCAGGTGCAACTGACCATGACCGACAGTATCGTCAATCTGGTCGAAGAGGGCTACGACGTCAGTATCCGCATCGGAAAACTGACGGATTCCACCCTGATTGCGCGCAAGCTCGGCATTGCCAATCGTGTCGTGGTGGCGTCGCCATCCTATCTTGAGAAGCACGGCATGCCGAAGTGCCCGATTGATCTGCAAAGCCATGAATGTTTGAAGCTCAGCATTCCGACATCCCTGAACAAATGGGAATTCATGGTCGGTGGCGCACTGAGGACTGTTGAGGTTTCCGGTCGATTTGAGGCGGACAGCGCCATTGCCCTGCATGAAGCGGCCCTGGCCGGGTTAGGGTTTATCCGGGCCGCCACCTTTGTCGTCGGCGATGACATCAAGGCGGGGCGGCTTGTTCCTGTGTTGCAGGATTTCGAGCTTTCCGGCGATCCCGGCATTTTCGCCGTATGGCCGCATAACCGCAATCTGTCGGCAAAGGTACGCGCTTTTGTGGATACCATCGTCGAAGCATTCACGCCGGCCCCTCCGTGGGAGAGGGATGTCTGATTGTCCTGATCCCTCCCTTGAAGTGTTAAGGATTACCACGTCATAAATTTATACAAATTTATCGGTGGATATTCCCGCTTGAGGTGTTATCACACCCGGCAAGTTTTGAATTTCTGCACATAATGACGACGCGTGCGAACGGAGTGCACGATGATGACAGACAATCTTACCAATCCCACCCATGTTAAGACGACAAAAAAAGGGATAAAGGGATCCTATCTGCTGGCCTTGATGTTGGCACTGGCCACCGTTGTCTGGATTGCGTCGGGCGTTGTCGGCGAAAAGCCGTCGGCCCCGCATAAAACCGCTGCCGAACGAAATGTTCAGGATGCCAATGTCATTAAAGTGCGGATCAGGGAACTGAACGCTGTAGACCATCCGCGTGTACTGATGGTCGCCGGGCGCACTGATGCCGTCAACGATGCCGAAATCAAAGCCGAAACATCAGGAAGGGTTGTCGCCAGCCCGGTCAGCAAAGGCAGCATGGTTGAAAAGGGTGCCGTGCTTGTGGAACTGGCCATGGATGATCGCCAGGCCAGACTTCTGGATGCCGAAGCGAAATCCGGCGTCGCCAGAATCACTTATGAAGCTTCGAAAAATCTTCAGCGCAAACAGTTTGAATCACAGATAAAACTGGCCCAAAGCAACGCGGATCTTGCCAAGGCGGAAGCGGAGCTGGCGGCGGTCAAACTCGACATTGCCAGAACCAAAATTCGCGCGCCGATTGCCGGCTATGTTGAAACGCTTGTGCCTGGTCCCGGCGATTACGTAAAAACCGGCGATGTTGTCTCGTTGATCGTTGATCTTGATCCGATGCGTGTCATCGTCAATGTCACGGAGCGTGACACGGCATTCCTTCATCTCGATGATCTGGCGACGATAAAGCTGCCAAGCGGCCGTGAAGTCGGCGGCACCATTCGCTATATCTCCAGGGTTGCCAGTGATGTGACGCGGACGTTTCGCGTTGATATCTGGATCGACAACCCGGATGCCTCGATCCCTTCCGGCCTGACGGCTGAGGTGCTGTTGAACGCCGGGACCCGCAAAGCCCACCAGTTGCCGACATCGGCGCTGACGTTAAATGACCAGGGGATGCTGGGTGTGCGTACTCTTGATGATGCCGATGTTGTTCATTTCGTCGCCGTCACGCTTTTGGATGATACGCCGCAAGGAGCCTGGGTGTCGGGCCTGCCCGACAGGGTGCGGATCATAACCGTCGGTCAGGAGTTCGTCGTCGATGGCCAGAAAGCCAACCCGACTGTTGATCTAATGGATGCACCGAAGGCCGGCGGAGATCCCAAGTGAACACCCTGATTGATGCGGCAATCAGTCACAGCCGGACGGTTATCGGCAGCTTAATTCTGCTTTTGATCGGCGGCATCGTCGCCTTTAACGACATCCCCAAGGAAGCCGATCCGGACGTCAATATTCCGATCATCTATGTCTTGATTCATCACGAGGGGATTTCGCCCGAAGATGCCGAACGCCTGCTGATCCGGCCGATGGAACAGGAGCTGCGCGGGATCAAAGGCGTCAAGGAAATGCGCTCCAAATCGTATGAGGGTGGCGCCAGTGTGACGCTCGAATTCGATGCCGGTTTCAATGCCGACGAAGCGCTTTCCGATGTCCGTGAAAAGGTTGATCTTGCAAAACCGGATCTGCCGGCGGAAACGGACGAGCCGGAAGTCCACGAGGTGAATATTTCCCTGTTTCCGGTCCTCGTCGTGACTTTCTCGGGCAATCTGCCGGAACGCACACTATTGCGCGTTGCACGCGATCTCAGAGATGAAATCGAAGGAATCCCGCAGGTACTGAAGGCGGAGATAGCCGGCGACCGGGAAGAACTGGTCGAGGTCGTGATCGATCCGGTTGCCATTGAAAGCTATGGCCTGTCCCCGTTGGATACCGTTGCCAGTATCTCGAGTTCCAATCTTCTGGTAGCGGCAGGTGCGCAGGATACCGGTACCGGCCGCTTTGCCATCAAGGTTCCGGGGTTGTTCGAGACCGTTCGCGACATCGCCGGTATGCCGGTCAAGGTACAGGGTGACAGCGTCATCAGGATTGGCGACATCGCTGAAATACGCCGTGGCTTCAAAGACCCGGAAACATTTGCCAGGGTTGATGGGCATCCGGCTATTGCGCTCGAAGTTTCCAAACGGACGGGGCAGAACATCATTGAGACGGTCGAAGCTGTCAGGGCAATGGTTGAGGCGGCGCGCGCCTCATGGCCGGATACCATGCGCGATGCGGTAAAGATCGAATACCTGCAGGACAAGTCCGACCAGATCCGGCTGATGCTGAGCGATCTGCAGAACAACGTCCTGTCGGCGATCGTGCTGGTCATGGTGATTGTCGTCGCAGCCCTTGGCCTGAGAACATCCGCCCTTGTCGGGCTGGCCATTCCGGGGTCGTTCCTGACGGCAATTCTGGTGCTGTATCTGGTCGGCATGACGGTGAATGTGGTGGTGCTGTTCAGCCTGATCCTTGCCGTCGGCATGCTGGTGGATGGCGCCATTGTCGTCACCGAATATGCGGACCGCAAGATGATTGAAGGTGATGACCGCCGGACAGCTTATACGCTTGCGGCAAAACGCATGTCGTGGCCGATCATATCGTCGACGGCGACGACGCTGGCGGCGTTCCTGCCGCTGGTGTTCTGGCCGGGTCTGGTTGGCGAGTTCATGAAATTCCTGCCGATTACGTTGCTCATGACTTTGTCTGCCTCGCTGATCATGGCGCTAATTTTTGTGCCGACGCTCGGGGCACAATTCGGCAAGCCAGGCAGCGCCGTTGATGCCGAGCTGATGCGGGAATTGGCCGGTTCATCGGATTTCAACACGGATAAAATCACCGGTTCCACCGGTTTTTACATCCGTGTTCTCGATGTCTCGCTGAGCCACCCTGCGAAGATTATCTTGGCAGCACTGGCGCTTCTGATTGGCGTGCAGATGGCCTATGCAAGTTTCGGCAAGGGGGTCGAGTTCTTCCCCGAGGTCGAGCCTGATCTTGCGAAGCTTCAGGTGCGGGCGCGCGGTAATCTTTCGGCGTGGGAAAAAGGTGATCTGATGAAGGAAGTCGAGGCGCGCATTCTCGATGTTTCCGGCATTCGTTCGATCTACACAAGGGTAGGCCAGAAAAGTCACTCTGAAGAAGCTGAAGATATCATCGGTGAAATCACACTTGAGTTCGATGACTGGTTTTTGCGCCGCAAGGCCGACGTGATCCTCAAAGAAGCCAGTGAACGAACCAAAGACCTTGCCGGTATATTTATTGATCGCCGTAAAGCCGAAGCCGGACCGCCGGTCGGCAAAGACATTCAGGTCGAGCTTTCAAGCCGCGAGCCGTCCTTGCTGGCACCGGCGGCGACACGCCTCCGCGCCTACATGGAGCAGGCAGGAAATCTGGAGAACATTGAAGACAGTCGTCCGCTACCGGGGATTGATTTTGAAATCAATGTCGATCGGGGCCAGGCGGCGAAATATGAGGCCAGCATCGACGTTGTCGGGCGTGCCGTTCAACTGGCGACCAACGGTCTGAAACTGGGTGGCTACCGCCCCGATGATGCCGACGACGAGATCGATGTCAGGGCGCGCTACCCCGGAGACTTTCGCACGCTTGATCAATTGCAGCAGATACGCGTTGAAACCGGGAACGGATCGGTGCCGATCAGCAATTTCGTGACGGTTAAGCCAAAACAGAAAACAGGCACGCTTAACCGTACCGATACGCTCCGGGTACTCTCCGTAAAGGCAGATGTCATCGAAGGCATTCTGGTTGATGACAAGGTCAAGGAGGTCAAGAACTGGGTTGCCGGCGCAGGGTTTGATCCACGGATCAACGTTCGTTTCAAAGGCGAAGACGAAGAGCAGAAAAAGGCTCAGGCCTTTTTAGGCAAGGCATTCGGCGTTGCCCTGTTCCTGATGGCCTTGATCTTGGTTACCCAGTTCAACAGTTTTTATTCGGCATTCCTGATTCTGACGGCCGTCATCATGTCAACGATCGGGGTTTTCATCGGCCTTCTGGTTACGCAGCAACCCTTCGGTGTGGTGATGAGCGGTATCGGCGTAATCGCGTTGGCGGGGATCGTTGTTAACAACAACATCGTCCTGATCGACACGTTTGATCGTCTGAAAGAAGAAGCCAACTCGGTCCGAGATGCCATTATCAAGACCGGGGCGCAGCGTTTGCGACCGGTCATGCTGACGACGGTCACCACGATCCTGGGGCTGATCCCGATGGTCTTCGGCGTTAACATCGATTTTGTGAATCGCAGTGTCAATATCGGCGCACCATCAACACAATGGTGGTCGCAATTGTCGACGGCCATTGTCTTCGGGTTGGCCTTTGCGACTGTTCTTACCCTTGTTGTGACGCCTTGCGCCTTGATGGTGCGGGGCAATCTGCAGGATTGGCGAGCCGCCAGACGCGCACGGAAATCTGCTGCGCGGACGGCTTAATACGACTTAAGGATCAGGAGCGAGGTTTGCTGGTGGCGTTTTCGCCATCATCATCGTCATCAATCTCGACTTCGTCATCATCTTCCGGCGGCAGACCGGCTTCATCACGCAAGCGCAGTCTGCGGTAGCGTTTAATGCTGACCGGCATCAGGCCAATATAAACAATCAGCACGAACGCGAGAGTCCACCACGGTGCGGAAACAATAAAGGTGACGGCTACGGCAATGCCGATCATCACGGGCAGAAACCATGTCCGCGGCATCTTTGATGTTTTGAATGAAAACGTCGGGATTGTACTGATCAGCAATGCGCCGGTGGCAAGCTCCCAAATGGCAACAGTGCCCGGTGAGCGGAAGAAATCATCGCCGATAATGAATGACAGGATCAGCGGCAGCAGTACAAGACCGGCACCGGCAGGCGCCGGCACACCGGTGAAGAACTGACTGGCCCAGGCGGGCTTGTCTGGATCTTCAAGGGCGACGTTGAATCGCGCCAGTCGAAGTCCGCAGCACATCGCAAACAGCATGCAGACGATCCAGCCCCAGCGTCCGGCATCCTGCATCGCCCACAGATAGAGAATGAGCGCGGGGCAGACGCCAAAACATACGAAATCGGACAGCGAATCCAGCTCAGCGCCGAATTTGCTGGCGCCTTTTAATAACCGGGCGACGCGGCCATCAAGCGCATCCAGCAAGGCGGCAACGGCAACCGCCATCGCGGCGAATTCCCATTGTTCCTGCAAAGCGAAACGGACCGACGTCAGGCCCGAGGCAAGCCCCATAAGGGTCAGCACGTTGGGGATCAGCTTGTTCAGGCTGATCACGGGTATCCTGCGTTTGCCCGCCAGCGGCGGTGCCGCCTTGTCGCTAGGGGTTTCGTTCATTTAACGGACCTCGCCCTCGAGCTGTTCTCCTGTTCGTGAAAGGTCTGCAATAACCGTTTCTCCGGCGATGCTCGTCTGGCCTTCTATGACCAGTGGTTGAACGTCGTTCGGCAGAAAGATATCGACCCGGGAACCAAATCGGATCAATCCGAAACGTTCGCCGGTTTGTACCGCACGACCTTCTTCAACATAGCACAGGATGCGCCGTGCAACGAGGCCTGCGATCTGCACGAAACCGATTTCAACGCCTTTGTCGGTTTTTACCTTCAGCGACATCCGTTCGTTGAATTCGCTGGCCTTGTCGAGCGACGCATTGAAGAAGCGGCCGGGACGATAATGTTTGGCGGTGATGACGCCTGAAATCGGCACCCGGTTCACATGCACGTTAAAGACGTTCATGAAGACGGCGACGCGGGTCAGCGACTCGCTGCCCATGTTCAATTCGGGTGGCGGTGTCGCCTTGACGACGGATTGTACCACCCCATCGGCAGGGCTGATGACGAGGTTATCGGCGGTTGGCGTGATTCTATCCGGATCCCGAAAGAAATAGACACACCATGCCGTCAGCAAGGCACCAAGCACACCGGCCGGTGTCCACCAGATATATAGAGCAACCGCGACGGCTGCAAATATCGCGATGAAGGGATATCCCGCACGATTGATCGGGACGAATACTATTTTCAGCAATACTCAGCTCCTAGCTATTGACGACAACGGGTGTCAATTGACGTTCGGAATTTCAAACACCTGACCCGGGTATATCATGTTCGGGTCAATAATCCGCCCTTTGTTTGCTTCGAATATCTGAGTATAGGAAAAACCTGAACCATATACACGCCGCGCGATGCGCCAAAGCGAATTACCCGGTTGCACCAGAACATAAGTGCCTTCGGCCATGGATTTGAGGTCTTCTGCCCGTGAAAACGGGTATTCGACTCTGGCCATGACTTTGCCGCCATCACCGACCTGATCTGCGCGTAACGTATAAAGTCCGGGTGGTATCAGTTGTTCCGGGCGGGCAATCCAGCGGCCATCGCCATCCGTGTTAACGTGGGCGATTATGTCACCGTCCAGATAGAGCTGAACGACGCTGCCAGCCGGTGCGCCGCCGCCGACAATGACATGGCCTTTTGCATCGTAATCGAGCGTCTCAATAGTCAGCGGGAACTGGTTGCGATCTGTCGGTCCAGCAGGTGTTTGCACGATTTTGACTGGTCCCTTGGAATCCTTCGGGAATTTCAATACCAGAGCATTTTGCGGCTTGGAGCCATCAGGCGAGGACTGCTTGTCCGGCACGGCGATAACGACATCCTCGCTCGACGTGACGATCTCGCCATTTTTTAATGTGGCGCTGAGAGACAGACGTCTTGAGCCTGCCAGCAAAGGCTGGCCCGGCACGAAGACCCATTCTCCGCGATCGTCCGCACGAACGGTACCGATGACCGTATCGCCATCCATGATCCGTACTTCGCTGCCCGGAGGGGCCATGCCGGCGATTACGGTGTCACCCTCAGGATTGACGCGAACGACATCAAAGGTCGGGATTCCGGATGCGGTGGCGGCTTCGTGGCCAGTTGCAGCCGCTGAAGCGGCCGGTGGCGCACTTGCCTGTTCCGAAGTCTCTTTGCCGGCACTCATTTCCTCATGCCAAGAGAACTCGTTCAGACCAATCGCGGCTGCGATGGCGAGGAGACCCAGTACAACAAGAAGGACAGGCGTTTTGGACATTATCCACTGATTGCCATATTTATGCGCTGCATGGAAGAAATAGATGCTTAGAAAAGAAAACAGCGATTTTCAGGGATGGATATGGTATTCGCCTTTATGCAATTGGTAGGGTATCAATTTGCAGGAAAATCAGGTAACAAGAGACGCTCCTCATGTCCGACCAAACAGCATCCAACGCCAGCAAATCCGCCGAAAAAGTCTATGTTTGGGACGTGCCGACCCGGCTGTTCCACTGGTCCCTGGTGATCGCCGTAACGACCTCGCTGATTTCGGCCGAACTTGGTTCCATGACGATACATATGCTTTCCGGGCATGTGGTCCTGGCACTGGTGCTGTTTCGTTTGGTCTGGGGAGTGATCGGTGGCCGACATGCACGATTCGCAAGCTTCATCAAAGGCCCGGTGCACGTCCTGTCATACGCCAAGCGCATGCTGGCCGGTGAAACGCCGCCGCACCTCGGGCATAATCCTATGGGTGGATGGTCGGTCGCTGCGTTGATCAGCTTGCTGGCTTTGCAGGCAGGGACCGGCTTGTTTGCCAATGATGATATCCTGACAGAGGGCCCGCTGGTACCGTTGATCAGCAAATCAACCAGCAATTTCCTGTCCTTTATCCATGATCTCAGCTCAAAGGGATTGTATACCCTGATCGCCCTGCATCTTGCGGCGGTGGCATTTTACACAGTAAAGGGACACCCGATCATTGCTGCGATGATCACCGGTGAGACATCAGGCCTCAACCGGGAGGCACAGGCAAAGTCATCCGGGGTCAGCGTGCGGGGATCAAGTATAGCGGCAATCGTCGTCATCCTGATTGCAGCTTCGATTGCCTATGCCATCAAGACTTACTGAACTAACCCGAAACCCCTGATCGCTGCAGCAAGGCTGCTTTAATCAGGGGCCAGGATGGTCTTGTCAGGGAACAGGAAAGGATCAGTCTTTTTCTTTGTAGGTGTCGTGGCAGGCTTTGCAGGCGTTTTTACCGACTGCGGCGATTTGCGCACCGATGGCATCCTTGTCGCCGGCTTTGGCAGCAGCGGCCAGTTTTTCGGTTTCTTCAGCAAATGCCATCAAGACTTTCTTGAAGTCTTCAGGTTTTTCCCAGACGTCCATCTTTACAGCGGTCTTACCGTCCATAGGGCCTGATTTTTCAGGAAATGCAGTCGCCGCCGCTTTGGCAAGACCGGCCAGGGAGTCGGTGTGCATGGTAAGGTTTTTCATATCGCCGGCCTGGCCTTTGGCGATCAATGCTATGGCCTTGAAGTTACCACCAACAGCCTTCATGACGGACTTTCTGTAGGTGATGTCATCTTCACTTGCCATGGCGGCGTGGGCACTGGTCAGCAGCATGGCTGCAGCGGCAACGGTGTAAAAAGTACGTCTAAACGTCATTATCAATCTCTCCCTTGAGCGAAGGTATGTTGAAACTGGCAGCATACAGCCGAATGCGATACTTGTGACGCCTCTTGCTGCATTGTTTTATTTATAACCGCTTGAAGCGGATTTTTCGTATCACACTATTGTGAACGTTACGATTGAACGGATACGATCAGATTATGAGCTTTCCATCGGCCATTGCTGTTTTTTGCGGCTCCAAACCGGGCCATGATCCGCGTCAGATTGAAGCGGCGGTTACGCTTGGTCGCGAAATGGCGAAAAGACAGATCCGTCTGGTCTATGGGGGTGGCCGGGTTGGCCTGATGGGTGCAGTCGCCGATGCCGTGCAGGAAGGCGGCGGTCATGTAACCGGTATTATTCCGGATTTTCTGATGCAACGTGAAGTCGGCAACAGTAAAGTCGACGTCCTGGAAGTCACCAGCAACATGCACACGCGCAAACATCGCATGTTCGAGCTTGCCGATGCCTTCGTATCGCTGGGCGGCGGTCTTGGTACTCTGGACGAGACAATTGAAATCATTACCTGGAAACAGCTTCGGCTGCACCAGAAGCCGATTATTGTTATCAGCATTGACGGCTATTGGGATGTCCTGAAATCTGCCACCAAAAGTTTTACCGATGCCGGTTTCGCCTATGCCAGTGATGCGGACCTGTTTACCGTTGTCGCCAGCGTCGATGCGGCATTTGAGGTGCTGGATCAATTAAAGCCACAACCAGATCTGGGGCACGCAGACAAATTATGAATGTATCCGTCATTCCACTGGTCGATCTGTCGGACCCTGACCCGCAGGCTTTAAGCCAGGCCGTCGATAGGGCGTGCCGGGAAGCCGGTTTCTTCTATCTTACGGGTCATGGGGTCAAGGATGGGCTGATCTCAGGAATGTTTGACGTCATGCAGGCGTTTTTTTCCCGCCCGGTTGAGTACAAGCTGCGCTATCACATCAGCCACTCCCATCCCCATCAGCGGGGATATGTGCCGGTTTTTGAAGAAAACCTCGGTGAGGACACGTCCAGGGACTTCAAGGAGAGCTTTGATCTCGGTGTTGACCTGCACCCGGATCATCCGGACGTGCTTGCGGCCAAACCGTTTTCCGCACCAAACGTCTGGCCCGATGCGCCCGGCTTCAAGGAGACGGTCGCAGCGTATCATGCCGAGATGATGCGGATCAGCGCGACCCTGGTTCATCTGACAGCCGTGGGTCTTGGCCTTGATGAAGAGTACTTTGACGGAGCGATGAGCGCACCGGTCGCCAATCTCAGATTGCTGCACTATCCACCGGGCGCCGTTGGTGATCATTTGATCGGCTGTGGTGCGCATACCGATTACGGTTTCATGACAATACTGGCACAAGATGACGTCAGCGGTCTTGAAATTGAGGGGCCAAACGGAACATGGATCCCGGTGCCGCCGCGTGAGAATTGTTTCGTCGTCAATCTGGGCGATTTGCTGACCTTGTGGACCGGCGGACGATATCAGGCGCGCCGTCACCGAGTGGCCGGTTCGGGTGCGCGGGCGCGTTACTCGATCCCCTTCTTTCTGGATCCCAACGTCGATGCCATGATCGAGACGGTGCCGAGCTGTCGAGAAGATCAGCAAGGCCCGCAAATGCCGCCGATTTCTGCCGGGGCGTTTTTGCAAAGCCGGTTCGACAGCACCTTCAACTACCGCGAAAAAACCGGCTGAACCTTGCCAAAAACCAGGGTCCGGCATATTGTGCACCGCAACAATATTCGGTCGCAAACCGCAGTTCAATGGGCCGCCAGATGGCTCTGCGGGCAAGCGGCAACAAGCTCAGGAAAGAGAAAAATTCATGTCGAAAATCAAGGTAAGCAATCCGATTGTCGAACTCGACGGTGACGAGATGACGCGGATCATCTGGGAATTCATCAAAGACAAGCTGATCCTGCCGTATCTGGATGTGGACCTGAAATACTATGATCTGAGCGTGCAAAAACGCGACGAAACCGGCGACCAGATCACCATCGATTCCGCTAACGCGATCAAAAAATACGGCGTTGGCGTCAAGTGTGCGACCATCACGCCCGACGAGCAGCGGGTCGAGGAATTCGGCCTCAAGCAGATGTGGCGCTCACCGAACGGGACCATCCGCAACATTCTCGGCGGTACCGTGTTTCGCCAGCCGATCATCTGCAAGAACGTTCCGCGCCTGGTCCCGGGCTGGACCAAACCGGTTGTCATCGGTCGCCATGCCTTCGGCGATCAGTATCGTGCCACCGACTTTCTGTTCCCGGGTGCCGGCAAGCTAACCATGAAATTCGAACCCGCCGACGGCAGTGCGCCGATCGAGCGCGAAGTCTTCGATGCGCCGAGTGCCGGTGTTGCCATGGGCATGTACAACCTTGATGAAAGCATCATCGGTTTTGCCCGTGCCTGCCTGAACTATGGACTCAGTGTCGGCTGGCCGGTGTATCTGTCGACCAAGAACACGATCCTCAAGAAATACGATGGTCGCTTCAAGGACCTGTTCGAGGAAGTCTATCAGAACGAATTCAAGGACGCCTTCAAGCAAGCCGGTATCACCTATGAACACCGTCTGATCGACGACATGGTGGCGTGCTGCATGAAGTGGGAAGGCGGCTATGTGTGGGCTTGCAAGAATTATGATGGTGACGTGCAGTCCGACACTGTGGCGCAGGGCTTCGGTTCGCTCGGACTTATGACATCGGTGCTGCTGACGCCCGACGGCAAGACGGTCGAGGCCGAAGCCGCACACGGTACCGTGACCCGTCATTACCGCCAGCATCAGCAGGGCAAGGAAACCTCGACCAACCCGATCGCGTCGATTTTCGCCTGGACCCGCGGGCTTGCCTATCGCGGCAAGTTCGACGGTACGCCCGACGTCACCAGATTTGCCGAAACGCTGGAAAAGGTCTGCGTCGACACCGTCGAGCGCGGCTTCATGACCAAGGATCTGGCGCTGCTGGTCGGCCCGGACCAGGGCTGGATGACGACGCAGGCGTTCCTCGCCAAGCTTGATGACAACCTGAAAAAGGCCATGGATCTGGGCTGAGGGGTGCCGCTTCCCGATTGAGATGCTGTCGTTCCAGCGAAAGCGGGGGTGACGGCATTTTTTGTGCACGCAGCGTTGGCGTCCCCGGTTATTCTCCGCCACTATGGCGCAACGAAAAATCAAACACTCAGGGAGAGACGTTCATGGCCGGACGGTTAGAAGGCAGAGTTGCGATCATCACGGGCGCGGGCTGCGTCGGGCCTGGTTGGGGCAACGGGCGCGCCGAATGCGTCCGTTTCGCCGAAGAGGGTGCGAAGATATTCGCTGTTGATCTGCAAGCCGAGCCAATGGCTGAAACGCTGGAACGGGTCGCGGCCGTCGGTGGCGAGATTGAAACACAGCTTTGCGACGTCACCAACAAGGCGCAGGTTGATGCGATGGTCGAGGCTTGCATCAAACGCTTCGGGCGCGTCGATATCCTGATCAATAATGTCGGTGGCTCGGCCCGCGGCGGCCCGGTCGAAATGGATGAGGAAACCTGGGACAACCAGATGGCCTTCAACCTGAAATCCGTCTACCTGTGCTGCAAGGCCGTACTGCCGAAGATGGAAGCGCAGGGATCCGGTGTCATCATTAACACCGGCTCGTCGGCGGGTCTGCGCTGGACCGGGGTGCCGCAGTCAGCTTACGCAGCGGCGAAGGCCGGCATTGTCCATTTCAGCAAAGTGCTCGCCGTGCAATATGCACCAAAGGGCATCCGCGTCTGTACGGTTGTGCCGGGGCAAATGCACACGCCGATGGTCGCGGCAAGGCTTGCCGGCCAGCACGCCGGCGGCGATGTCGATGGACTGCTGAAAAAGCGTCAGGCGCGCATCCCGCTGGGTTTTATGGGCGACGGTCGCGATATTGCCAACGCCGCGCTGTTCCTGTGCTCGGACGAGGCCCGCTTCATCACCGGCACCGAGATCGTCGTTGATGGTGGCATGACGGCCAGGTGTGATTAGCCGGACCCCTTGCCAAAAGCCCGGTCGGGTTAGATTATGCGGCAAATTCAAACCCGAAGGGAACGAGATATGTCCAAATCATTCGATATCATTTACACGCAAGTAGACGAGGCCCCCGAACTGGCGAGCGCCTCTTTCCTTCCCATCATCCGGGCTTTTACCAAGCCCGCCGGGATATCGGTTGGTACCAAGGACATCTCGCTTGCCGGACGTATCCTGGCACTGTTTCCTGATCTGCTGACCGATCAGCAGCGCCAAGCGGATGATCTGGCCGAGCTTGCAGTTCTGGTCAATACGCCGGGCGCCAATGTCATCAAGCTGCCCAACATCAGCGCGTCGATGCCGCAGTTGAATGCAGCGATCCGCGAGCTTCAGGAACAGGGCTATGCAATCCCCGACTATCCGGAGGATGCAAAAACCGATGCCGAGCTGAAAATCCGTGCGGCATACGACGGGGTCAAGGGTAGTGCCGTCAATCCGGTCCTGCGCGAAGGCAATTCCGACCGCCGCGCACCGAAGGCAGTCAAGGATTACGCCAAAAAGCATCCGCATTCGATGGGCACGTGGACCAAGGATTCCAAGACCCACGTCGCCGCGATGAAGGGCGGCGACTTCTTCTCGAACGAGAAGTCCACAACCCTCTCTGCCGCACAAGCCGGCAAGGGCCGGATCGAATTCGTCGCCGGCGATGGCGCAGTAAGCGTTCTGAAGCCTTCCGTTTTGCTTGAGGACGGGATGATCATCGACAGCACGTTCATGAGTGTCGCGGCACTTCGCAAATTCCTTGGCGAACAGATCGCCGATGCCAAAGCAAAAGGCGTGCTGTTCTCGATACACCTGAAGGCGACTATGATGAAGGTCTCGGACCCGATTATTTTCGGTTGCGCAGTCAGTGAATTTTTCAAGCCGGTGTTCGAAAAGCACGCCGCAACGCTTGCGAGCCTGGGCGTCGATCCGAATAACGGTGTGGGCGACCTGCTCGCCAAGCTGCAGGACCTTGATGCCGCCAAGCGTGCTGCAATCGAAGCCGACATCAACGCCTGCATGGCCGATGGGCCCGACATGTATATGGTCAATTCCGAAAAGGGTCTTACCAACCTGCATGTGCCGAGCGATGTGATCGTCGATGCCTCGATGCCGGCGCTGATCCGTGCCGGTGGCAAGGGTTGGGGCCCGGACAACATGGAACACGACACGAAGTGCGTTATTCCCGATAACTGCTATGCGCCGGTGTATGACGAGACTGTCAACTTCTGTAAACAGCACGGTGCCTTCAACCCGTCGACCATGGGAACGGTCCAGAACGTTGGTCTGATGGCACAAAAGGCAGAAGAATACGGTTCACACCCGCAAACGTTCCAGGCGTCTGCAGATGGCAAAATCCGCGTTGTAGATGCGGTCGGCAAAACGTTGCTCGAACATGCCGTGCAGAAAGGCGACATCTGGCGCATGTGCATGACCAAGGATGCGCCGGTTCGTGACTGGGTCAAGCTTGCCGTCTCGCGAGCCCGCGCGTCGGGGATGCCTGCGGTATTCTGGCTGGATGCAAACCGTGCGCACGATGCCGAGTTGATCCGCAAGGTGAATACCTATCTGGCCGATCACAAAACCGATGGCCTGGATATCCGGATTCTTGCACCGAAAGACGCGACCCGGTTCTCGCTGGAGCGACTGAAAAAAGGTGAAGACACGATTTCGGTTACCGGTAACGTGCTGCGCGATTATTTGACCGATCTGTTCCCGATCCTTGAGGTCGGCACCAGCGCCAAAATGCTCTCCATCGTTCCGCTGATGAACGGTGGCGGACTGTTCGAGACCGGTGCCGGTGGTTCGGCTCCGAAACACGTGCAGCAGTTGGTTGAAGAGGGTTACCTGCGTTGGGATTCGCTGGGCGAATTCTGTGCGCTGGCCGCTTCACTGGAGCATCTGAACAATGTCACCGGCAATGCCAAGGCGGCTGTGCTGGCGCAAACGCTGGATATCGCGACCGGCAAGCTGCTCGACGAAAACAAGGGACCTGGCCGCAAAGTCGGTCAGATCGATAACCGTGGCAGCCATTTTTACGTTGCTCTTTATTGGGCCGAAGCCCTGGCGGCACAAAATGACGATGCCGAGCTGAAGGCCTATTTCACGCCACTGGCGACGAAGATGCGCGCTAACGAGGCAACCATTCTCGGTGAACTCGCCGCGCATCAGGGTCAACCGGTCGATCTCGGCGGTTATTACCATCAGGATCAGGCTAAACGGGCTGCGGCGATGCGCCCGAGTGCGACACTGAACAGTCTGATCGGTTGAGGTTATAAAGTTGAAAGCCCCGGCGTCTTCTGATGCCGGGGTAGTTGTTTTAAAGACGAATTGTCATTCCGGCGAAGGCCGGGGTGACGGATTGGGCGGTTACTTTTTGAACCCGCGTCCCTTCCCGATGGCGGCATCGCCGAACTTGGCGCGGACGGCGTCGATGGCATCGGCGACCTTGACCCGTTTGCCGATATCCGGATCGGCGAGGTCGGGGCGGTCGGCATCTTCTCCGGGCAGCAGACGGTCGGCACCGACACCGATCAGCCGGTACAATTTCTTGCCGTTGGCCTCGCCGCTCAAAAGCGCATCCGCCGCCTTAAAGATTTCATCGGCGAGCCGTGTCGCACCGGGAAGTTTCCGGGAGCGGGTAACGAGCTTGAAGTCTGCGGCCTTGAGCTTCAATTGCACGCCGTCCGTGGCATAACCGGCGCGGTTCAGGCGTCTGGCGACTTTTTCCGACAATTCCCACAGTGTGACCCGTAAAGCTTCAATGTCTGAGACATCGTCGGCGAAGGTGGTTTCGGCGGAGATCGACTTGGTGATGCTTTCGGGGTCGACCGGACGCACGTCGCGGGCTTCGGAGAAACGCTTTAGACGCGACCCTATGGAGCCGTAGCGGGCAACCAGTTCGGATTCATCCAGCTTGCCGAGTTGTCCGACCCTGGTGATGCCATCGTGTTCAAGTTTACTTTGCAGGGCCTTGCCGACACCCCACAGAATGCCAACCGGTTTGTCGGCCAGAAACGTGACGGCTTCTTTTCGGCCGATGGCAGCGAAACCCCTTGGCTTGTCCATCTCGGAAGAGAGTTTTGCCAGAAATTTGTTGAAGCTTAGGCCAATCGAGACATTGATGCCGATCTCTTTTTCGATGCGTTTTGCCAGTTTGACCAGGGTCTCGGCAGGCGATCCGTGATGCAGTTTCCGGGTGCCGGACAGATCCAGAAACGCTTCATCAATGGATATCGGCTCAACCAGGGGGGTCACGCTTTCCATCAGGTCTCGGACCTGGTGGCCGACGGTGCGGTATTTATCCATGTTGGGACGGATCACAACGGCATCCGGGCAGGCCTTCAGGGCCTTGAACATCGGCATTGCCGAGCGGATACCGTAAATTCTGGCGATATAGCAGCACGCCGAGACAACGCCACGTCGACCACCACCAACAATGACAGGTTTCCCGCGTATTTCAGGGTTATCCCGCTTTTCGACAGAAGCATAAAAAGCGTCACAGTCAATATGGGCGATTTCCAGATCAAGCAGCTCAGGGTGGGAAAAAAACCGCGTGCCGCCGCATTCCGGACAGTCAGATGCCGGTTTATCACTGAAAATCTTTGCACAATCACGGCAAATCGTGCTCATGAAATTGATCCCGTATTAATATTAAATATGCTGCAGAGGCGATTCATAGGCACTATGATATCAAAGAGTTAAGGGGAGTGTGCATAAACAATAATGGCTAAAACAGCGACACTGATAGAAGCGGAGCCAAGTGAAGCTCATTTGGCCACTATGCATATCCGGCAATTGGAGCAGACCATATTCGCGCTTCGTGAAGAGCTTGAACGGGTGCAGGTCGACAAGCAGCAAGCTGTTCAGGAGGCCGTATCCAATTCTGTCGATGAGATAAAACAGTTGCGCGATACCGCACAAGCCTTGCGTTCGGAACTGGAATCGCACCGGATCGCGGCAGAAGTGAAAGTTCAGGAAGCGGTTGTCAATTCGGCCAGCGAGATCAAGCAGTTGAAAGAAGCTGCCCAGGCCTTGCGTGCCGAATTGGAAAAATTACAGATTGAAAAGGCTGATGCCGTTCAGGGGGCCGTCCGGGAATCGTCAGACGTAATCCGCCAACTGAAGGAAACCATCGCTTCATTGCGTGACGAACTGGAAACGATGCGGTTTGATAATATCGAAAATATGCAGGAGCTTGAGCGTAACGCCCGGGACGAACTCGGGCAGCTTCAGCAAACGGTTGTGGAAATGCGCCAGGAACTAGAGGCTTTAAAACGTGGCCAGTAAAATTCAAGTCAGTGCAGGGACCAGGGGTGGACGTACCGGTACAGCAACCCCGGCACGGGTCAAACCTTCCGTTTCGGAAAAGCCAAAAGCCAACCCCGATCAAAGCGAACAATCGCAAACCGGCAGGTCATCGCTGAAGCCCGATAATCGGGCGCCGCATCGTCGTGCAAAAGTACAGAGTGCTCATGTTGCCGGCGATGAATTTGACGATCACAACACACCCGAAGCCCGGCAGAACCGCATCCACCAGATGGATAAATTACGTCAGGCCGATCTCAAGCTGAAGCAGGCGGAGATGCTGTTGAATGTGTCGCGCCGAGTGGCCGCGATCGAAAGCCTCGACGAGGTTCTGGAAACCATGGTTGAGATGACAACATGGGAACTCAGTGCCGAACGCGGCACGCTTTTCCTCAATGATCCGGTAACAGATGAGCTTTATTCTCGTTTCGCCCAAGGAAACTTCCAGCGTGAAATCCGCATCCTCAATACCACAGGGATTGCCGGCGCAGTTTTCCAATCCGGTAACGGCCTGATCATCCTGGATGCCTATTCAGACGAGCGCTTCAATCGCAGCGTCGATGAACAGACAGGCTTTACCACCAAATCAATTCTTTGCGCCCCGGTCAGAACCGTCAAAGGGGAGCTGATTGGCGTCATTCAGGTCCTGAACAAGAAAAAGGGCGAGTTCACCGAAGAAGATCTCAATTTGCTCGAAGCGATGACGACGCAGGCTTCGGTGGCGCTGCAATCAACGCAGTTTGTCGAGAAGATGAAGAAGTCCCGCGAGCAGGAGCTTGAGTTTCTCGATATCGTCACGGATGTGACGTCTGATCTTGAGCTGGGCTCGCTGCTGTCCAAGGTCATGAGTGAAGCGACGCGGATGCTGAGTGCTGACCGCGGCACGCTGTTTATCAATGACGAAAAATCCAATGAACTGTTTTCGCGTGTGGCCATGGGCGACAGCATTGGCGAGATCCGGCTGCCCAATACGGCCGGCATCGCCGGTGCGGTGTTCACATCGGCAAAATCGGTGAACATTCCCTACGCCTATGCAGATTTACGCTTTAATCCGAGCTTCGATAAGCAGACCGGATATTTCACCCGCTCAATTCTGTGTATCCCGGTCACCAACAAGGACGGCAAGGTGATTGGTGTCACCCAGGTGCTGAACAAACGCGGGGGACCGTTCTCGGAAGAAGACGAAGCCAGACTCAAAGCCTTCACGTCACAGATCGCCATCGCACTTGAAAATGCCAAGCTCTTCGAAGACGTCCAGAATATGAAGAATTATAACGAAAGCATGTTGGAAAGTATGACCAACGGCGTCGTAACGCTGGACGAGGACGGCAAGATTGTCACCTGTAACGCCGCTGGGCTCAGAATTCTCAGAGTCAGAGCGAATGAAATCATTGATAAAAAAGCCGAGGCGTTCTTCATCAACGAAAACGTTTGGCTGATGGAGCAGGCAAAACTGGTCGACGAGACCGGCGAAGGCGACATAAAAATGGACGCAGAGCTGGTCGTCGGGCCGGAGGAAAAGCGTGAAAAGATTTCCACCAATGTGACCTGCTTGCCGCTGCTCAGTCCAGAAAACAAGAAACTCGGCGTCATGTACATGCTTGAAGACATTTCGTCTGAAAAACGCATGAAGTCGACGATGTCGCGCTACATGGATCCGGGCCTTGCCGAACAGTTGATGGCCGGTGGTGATGATGCCTTGGGAGGGCGGGCGATTACGGCAACGGTGCTGTTCTCGGATGTTCGGGGCTTCACGACGCTTACCGAATCGCTCGGACCGCAGGGCACGGTGCAAATGCTCAATGAATATTTCACTATTATGGTTGAATGCATTTCCCGTGAAGGCGGCATGCTCGACAAGTTCATCGGCGATGCGATCATGGCCGGATTCGGTGTGCCGCTGCCGCACGATGACGATGAAGACCGGGCCGTCCGGGCCGGTATCGCCATGATCAGTGAGCTTTGGGAATGGAACAAGGAACGCGTGGCCAAGGGCGAAATGCCGATCGATATGGGCCTCGGTCTCAATACTGATAATGTTGTGACGGGGAACATCGGTTCGCCGAAGCGGATGGATTACACGATGATCGGCGACGGTGTGAATTTGGCAGCGCGACTTGAATCAGCCTGCAAGCAATATGCAGCTCGGATCCTGATCAGCGATCTCACTTACAAAAAACTCAAAGGGACTTACCGAATCCGCGACATTGACCGCGTGGTTGTGAAGGGTAAGACCAAACCGGTTGAGATTCTTGAAGTGCTTGATTACCACACCGAAGAAACGTTCCCCAACCTGATGGAAGTGGTGAACAATTTCAAAGGTGCCCGCAAGCACTACAATAACGGTGATTGGGACAAGTCCATGGGGCTGTTTCGTGAGTGTCTTAAAGCGAACCCGAACGATAAGCTTGCACAGATCTACATTGATCGTTGCGAAAAACTGAAAGCAAATCCCCCGGCCGAGTGGGATGGCGTCTTTGTCATGACGTCCAAATAACACTTTTTACTAATAAATAGAAAAACACACTTTTAAGTCATTCCTATCTGTGAAATCTTTCATCCGCTGCAAACTCGGAGAGGTTGAAATGAACGCTGGGATGATGACAAGGAACATTGTTATTGGTAACCGGCGGACGACCATTCGTCTTGAAGGTGCCATGTGGGTTGCGTTCGACGAAATATGTCAAAAATTGCAAGCATCCCCGCACGACATCTGTACCCGGATTGATAATATGCGTAACGGCGTCAACCGCGCTCAGGCCATTCGCGCCACTGTAGTTAAATACTTGCGCTTATCTATGAACACCAACATCTCGGCTCATGATGCGTTTCAGCTTGCCCTCATGGCTTCGGACGCCAACGCCGATCAAGAGTGATCTTGCGGTTTTGTCTCGCTTGTTGCCTCAGTATAAAATTCCGGCCATCGGCGCTTAATTACTGGACTGGTTGATGCCAGAGCGTGGCAGGTGTCGAGGGTCGTGGGTCTGACGCCGCTCCCGGCCTCGTTTTCACGTTTACGCCTGGCCGGGATAACAGCCTGGAATGCCGTAACCGGTAACGGCCCCAATACCAGATCCGAAATGTGTGTGCAGCCATGCGTGCCACCGAGCCGGGCGGTGACATTCTTTCGCCAACCGGCACCGATTTTCAGACCGGCCAGTTTGCTGTAATCCGGGGCGATATTACCGCACATGTTGAAGGGGGCGGCTTCGGTAACGGCTTCAGCAGAGTGTACAACCAACTCATCATCGATGGTCAGGCGGACGCGCATCTGGTGAACGGCTTCACCCGCAGCAACGCCACTGCGGTCCTGATTGTCAAACGAGTACGTTTTGGTGTCAGTAATGATGCCTTCGATGTCCCATAAGCCGTCATCGCGTTGATATGCATCGCAACGGATGGATCGGGTATGAATATGTCGGCGCGGTTTGGCCTTTGACAGGGACATTTTCGTCTCCTTTAAGCGGGGGCTGAAGATTTAATCACATTTCGCTTTTGCAGGTCGCAAGCGCAAGGTATAAGTTTACCAAACAAACGTTTGGTAATGTGGATTGTCTTATGAGTGTGATTGCTAGCGAAGCCAACAAAACCGTGCGCTTGCGTACCAATAATCGACGCGATGCAATTCTGGATGCCGCTGCGTATCGATTCCGTCGTCAGGGCTATTCGGCAACAACGATGCGCGATATTGCCAGCGATTCCGGAATGCTGGCGGGATCTCTATATTATCATTTCAGCTCAAAATCGGCCTTGCTGCTGGCCGTTCATGAAGAAGGTGTCCGCCGTATTGCCGCAGCGGTCGATTTATCGGTTGCTGCAGTCGACGGGGATGATCCCTGGCAACGCCTTGAAAGCGGACTGGCTGCACACCTGCAAAGCCTTTTGGGCGGTGGCGATTATGCGCAGGTCGTGATCCGTGATTTGCCTGCCGATGAACCGGTGTTGCGGGGAAAACTGGTGGCGCTTCGCGATGACTATGAACAGCGCTTCCGGGTTTTGGTTGACGCCTTGTCTCTGCCCAGGCCAGAAGACGCATCCTGGCTCCGACTGTTGCTGCTGGGTGCCGCGAATTGGTCTAAGACCTGGTTTCGACCAGATGGGGCAACACCCGCCGAGATCGCCCATAACTTCATCCGGTTGCTCAAAGCTTCCAATAATCTGGAGACGGAAAAATGAATACGACACCGCAAACGGATGCCGGACAGTCGGCCTCGGTCATGGCCGGTTTCACGCGGCCCGGTAAAGTTATGGTGACGAAGATCGGGCTGGATGGGCATGACAGAGGATCCCGGCTGGTTGCCTCGTTTCTGCGAGATGCCGGAATGGAAGTGATCTACACCGGCCCATGGCAGCAGGTTGCGACGGTCGTCAATCAGGCCTCTCAGGAAGATGTCGATTGTATCGGTGTCAGTTCGCTCGCCACCGATCATCTTCTGGTCCCCAAACTGATGCGTGCGCTGGATGAAGCAGGGATGAAGGATGTGATCGTTATTGTCGGGGGGATCGTTCCCGATGAGGACGAGAAGATGCTGAAAAGTGTTGGTGTCGCGCAGGTTTTCCATCCGGGTTGCTCGCGGAGTGACATCGTCGACGGGATAGCAGCGCTGATTGCCGAGCGTCGCCGGAAACTGGGAGAGTAATGATGACTGATGATCGAAAAAACACGGCCATGGGGCAGGATTTCGAAGCGGCGCGTGATACCTGGCGTGACGCTTACGATAAGCAACTGCCGAACGAGACCCCGCGCTTCAATCGTTCAGGCATTGAAGTCAAACCGATGTACACTCCGGAAGACTGGTCGCCGGAAGGCTATATGCCGGATCTCGGGTTCCCGGGGGATACGCCGTTCACCCGGGGTATCTATCCAACCATGCACCGCGGGCGGTCATGGACGCAGCGTCAGTTGATCGGCTTGGCGACACCCGAAGATTATAATGCCCGTATGCGGCGGATTATCGATACAGGTGCAACAGCGCTCTCCATGATCCCGTGTAACTCTGTGTACCGCGGTTACGACATTGATCAGGTCGACATTGAGATTCTCGGCACCTGCGGGACCACCATCAACACCATTGAAGATATGGAAACCTGCCTTGCCGGCGTGCCGATCGGGGAGATGTCGGTTGCACTGAATGATCCGTCTCCGTTTACCTTGCTGGCTTTTTTGCTGGGCGTTGCAAAACGCCGGGATGTGCCGTGGTCGCGGATTTCCGGGACCTCGAACCAGAGCGACTACATTTCCCATTATGTCGCTAACCACATGTTCTTCCGCCTCGCACTGGGCGGCGCCAGACGGGTGTTTGTTGATCACGTGCAATTCGCCAACGAACGTTTGCCGATGTGGAATCCGGTTTCGGTGGTCGGCCAGCATATGCAGCAATCAGGGGCAACGCCTGCAGAAGCCATGGCTTTCACATTGGCTTCGGCAGTTCAGTATGCCGAGGATTGCCAAACGCGCGGTCTTGATGTCGATGCTTTCCTGCCACGCTTCACATTCTTCTTCGATATCTCGATCAGCTTCTTCGAAGAGATTGCCAAGTTCAGGGCCGGTCGGCGGATCTGGGCCAGACTTGCCAAGGAACGGCTCGGCGCAAACGATCCGAGGGCCTGGCGTTTCAAGTTCCATGCCCAGACATCAGGCGTCGATTTGACCCGCCAGCAGCCGCTGAACAACATCGCACGGACCACGACACAGGCGATTGCCGGAATTCTCGGTGGTCTGCAGTCGATGCATACGGATGCCTATGACGAAGTGCTCTCGACCCCGACCGAAGCTGCAGCCAAGATCGCTATTCAGACACAGAATATCCTCCGCGAAGAAGCCGGGATGACGGACGTTATCGATCCGCTGGGCGGTTCGTATTATGTCGAAGCGCTGACCGATCAGATGGAAGAGAAAATCCTCGCGGCCTTCAATGAAATCGAAGCGGCGGGGGGCATGTTCAACGCCGTTTCGTCAGGTCTGGTGCAGGAAAAACTCGGTGAATCTTCACTCGCCTTCCAGCGTCGGGTCGAAAGCGGCGAGCAGACTGTCGTCGGGGTCAACGCCTATCAGGACGACGAACCGGTCCCGGTCGCGCCCCTTGAAAGGCCAACCCGTGAAGCCATGGAAGGGCAGCTAGCAAAACTCAAGACCTTCAAGGCCGAACGGTCGAATGCCGCTGTCGAGCGTACCTTGGCGGCGATGGCCAGAGCTTGTGGGGATGAAAGCCGGAACATCTTCGAGAAACTGGTAGAAGCTGCCGAAGTGGGTGCCACGCACGGTGAAATGTGCGGTTGCCTGCGCGAGGAACTGGGCTTTGGTCAGCCGATGATTGCTGCATGATGCGTTCAGAGACGCCTGAGACACAGCAACAGATAGCGGGCCTTCTCGAACGTGATAAATTCGCCATGGACCTCGGCATTGAATTGATCGATGCCGAGCCCGGTCGTGTTGATTTGCGATTGAAAGTTACCCATAAGCACATGAATTTTCTGGCATGGTCGCATGGCGGGGTGATTTTCTCACTCGCCGATACGGCGTTCGGTCTGGCCAGCAATTCACGCGATAAAGTATCCGTCGGCATTGATGTGCACATGGCTTATCTGTCCGGTGTGCGCGAGGGTGATGTCATCGAGGCTCATGCCCGGGAAATCAGCAGGACACGCAGAAAGGCTGTGTATCGGGTTGATGTGCATCGTCCTGCCGATGACGCGGCGATCGCAGCTTTCACGGGCACCGTGTTTGTTACCGAGCAGGATGTTGCTGAAGTCTTGAAGTAATCTACGCCAGTGGTGGTATCGAAGCGGGCAGTGCGGATTTACGCGCGCGCTCGCGGTAGATTGTGTACAAGCCGCTGGCCACGACAACTGTGGCGCCAACGACAGTCCAAAAGTCGGGTAAATTGCCAAATACCAGATAACCCACCACTGTTGCGAAAACCAGCAGCGTATAGTTGAACGGTTGCAGGATTGATGCCGGAGCCGCCTCCAGCGCCTTGATCAATAATATGTGTCCGGCGGCGGCCAGAACTGACAGGGCAATCAACAGCCCCCAGTCCGTGAGGGACGGGGTTCTCCAAAAAAACGGTCCGACGAAAGATAACACAACGGTACCGACTATCGCCATATAGACCATCGAAGTCTCACTGTCGTCATAGCGAGACACCAGTCTGGTCATGACGTTATAGCCGGCGAACATGGCGGCCGTCAGCAGGGCCAGCAAAGCGGCCGGCTGAATGGCGATCATTCCTGGTCGCAAAATAATCAGAACGCCGAGGAAGCCTGCAAGAACCGCTCCCCAACGACGGATGCCGACCGGTTCGCGAAGGAACAGTGCCGCCAATCCCGTAACCATCAAGGGAAAGGTCGCTACAAGTGCATGAATGTCAGCCAGCGACATATAGCGGATAGCCATGATGAAAAGACCGATCTCGATCACGATGACAATGGAACGGGCAATCTGCAGTAAAGGCACCTGACTTTTCAGGCAATCTTTCAGGGCCTTCTTGCGCGCGGAAAATGCCAGCGCAAAGGCCAGGTACAGCAAATAACGGACCCAAAGAATTTGCGGTGCCGAAAATTCGGTTGAAAGGGTTTTGGTGATCGCATCCTGACAGGCAATGATAAACATTGCGGAAACCACCAGCGTGATCCCGAGCATGGCATTGTCGTTGCGTTGCGTGATATTCATTGCGGCCAATTAAGCTAAGCGGGGATGAAAGAAAAACACTTTAACCCGCCTAAGAATGAACAGAGCCGGATATCCAGCAGGATCAGGCGCCGTAACGGTCGCCGAACACGAAAGCCTCCGTTTCGCGGATGCTTTCTTCAAGAGATTCCTTCACGGAGCTGAACAAATCACGGACCGATACAATCGCAATGCATTTACGGCCCTCGGTAACAGGCAGGTGCCGATAATTTCTCGTCTGCATCAGTTCAAGTGCATCTGATGCGCTGTCACCTAGCGACAAGGTGTCCGGGTTTGCGGTCATGATTTCGGATATTTTAGTCGTGGCGGCATCCTTGCCGGCGGCCGTCAGACGAAAGACCATGTCGCGTTCTGTAACGATTCCGATCAAATCATCTTTGTCATCAACAACGATCAATGCGGCAATTCTGCGATCACGCATGACGATTGCTGCGCTGAGACAACTATCGTCAACCTTAACACTGGCGACATCAACGGGTTGGACAATATCGGGGACAATTTTACGTAGCATCGTTGCCTCCTGATCACGATTTCATCAATAGCATCGTGTTTCATTTTCTGGTGTCATGGCAATTAGTCTACGTTACTCCACTCAGGAGTTGAAGCGGATTCGTGGAACCCTGATATTTGCGAAATATTGTCTTAATTATCAGTGCGTTCAGTGGTTTTTGCATTCGGGTCTTCAGGCGGTGTCACGCGGATCGAGGTGATCTGGTTGTTCACCCTGTCCATGATATCGAAGCGAAAACCGTGAAACATGAAGCTTTGCCCGATCTCGGGGATACGACGGCTTTCATGCAGCACGAGGCCGGCAACCGTCGCGGCCTCTTCATCAGGCAGATCCCAATCCAGTTCGCGATTGATATCACGCAGGGTAACAGAACCGTCGACCAGATAACTTCCATCGCCCTGTGCCGTAACACCGATGACCGAAACGTCATGCTCGTCGTCGATGTCGCCGACGATTTCCTCAATGATATCTTCGAGGGTCACGACACCCATATTCGAGCCGTACTCATCGATAACCAGGGCAAAATGTTCACGGCGGTCACGGAAAGCCTGCAACTGATCTAGCAGCAGGGTTTGTTCGGGGATAAACCAGGGCGTTGTGCTGATGCTCAGTACGTCGACACCCTTGGAATCGCCGCCGAGCCGCATCAACTCACGCAGCAGTGCTTTGGCATGCAGAATGCCGATGATGTTTTCAGGGTCTTTTTTCCACAGCGGTATGCGCGTGTAGGGGCTCTCAAGCACCTGGCGGACGATTTCCTCGGACGGCAACTCCGCATCTATGGCAACGACGTTGCGTCGATGCGTCATAATCTCTTCAACCTGGACTTCCGTCAGATCAAGAACCGAGCGCAACATATCGCGTTCTTGTTTGACGGACGGCTCATCACCGTCATGCAATTCGATAGCCCCCCGGAGTTCTTCTTCGGCAGCTTCCCGGCTTTCGTCCGCACTGTTTCCGGCACCCATCAATATCAGTATACGGCGCACCACTGCGTTGATGGTCAGGGTGATCGGTGCCAGAACAAAAATGAACGGCTTTATAATCGGGGCAACGAACAGCGCCATGGAGTTGGCGTTGCGAATGGCATAGGTCTTCGGCAGGATTTCAGAAAAGATCAGAATCAGAAAAGTCATGACGACGGTGGCATAGACGACGCCATGATCGCCGAACAGACGGATCAGCATGCTCGTCGCCAGTGACGATGCCAGAATATTGACGAGGTTATTGCCGAGCAAAATCGCCCCGATCAGGCGCTCCTTGTCTTCATGCAGGGCATTGACTGTGATGGCACGCTGATCACCGTTCTGTTCCATCTGGTGCATCACATGCTTGGAGACTGCGGTCAGCGCCGTCTCTGCACCTGAGAAAAACCCCGATAAAATCAAGAGCACAAAAATTGCTAAGCCGATTTCCAACATCGTAAATCCTTCCTGAATGGAAAAGGCATCATAGGCGATTTCGCGCCACGTCGCCCTAAATTATGAGCTAAAGCGCATCGGCGATGAAAGTATCAAGAACTTCGGCGACGATTTTCGGATCGACATCGTTGGCAACAAACGAGTTGCCGATCGCGCGGGTCAGGATAAAGGTCAGTTTTCCGCCCTGGGTTTTTTTGTCCCGGCCCATATGTTCGAGCAGAGCATCGGACGTCCAGTTTTTACCGGCCAACCCCTTAATATCCGTCGGCAGACCAACCTCGATCAAGTGTGCGCGCAAAGTGTCACGTTCGGTTTCGCTGGTCATTGCCAGGCGGACCGACAATTCAAGCGCCATAACCATGCCGATGGCGACGGCCTCGCCGTGTTTCAGTTTATCGTCAAAGCCGATTTGCGCCTCGATGGCATGGCCAAAGGTGTGCCCAAGGTTCAACAGTGCCCGAAGACCGGCTTCCCGTTCGTCAGCCGCGACAATTTCCGCCTTGTTGGCGCATGAGCGCAGGATGGCTTCCCGCCGTGCCGCTGAATCCCCGTTTAAAATCTTCTGGCCGTTGATGCGCAGCCAGTCAAAAAAATTACGATCATTGATGACACCGTATTTAAGAACCTCGGCATAACCGCACCGTCGTTCGCGCATCGGCAAGGTATCGAGGGTTAGGGTGTCTGCAATCACGGCACGCGGCTGATGGAAGGCCCCTATCAGGTTCTTGCCGAAGCGAGTGTCGACGGCGGTTTTACCGCCGACCGAGCTGTCGACCTGGGCCAGCAATGTCGTCGGGATCTGAATGAAGTCGATGCCGCGCAGAATGACGGCGGCGGCAAACCCTGTCAGATCACCGATAACCCCGCCCCCCAGGGCGATCAGGGTTGTTTTCCTATCGATGCCTCCTTCCAGAAGATCGTCGAGGAGATGACTTAACTGGGCCATGCTTTTCGTCTGCTCGCCGGGTGGCAGAATGATTTCTCGGGATGAAATCTTCGCCTTGGAAAGAGACTCCTTGAGCGGTTGAAGCCAGGATTTGGCAATGTTCTCGTCGGTAACGATGATGACCCGTGGTGACCGCAGTATGCCTGCAAGGATGCTGCCGGACTGTGCAATGCCGCCTTCACCTACGTGAATGTTATAGCTGCGATCACCCATCGGGACGTGCAGGACTTCAATACCGTCCGTAGCGAGACTCATGACCTGGTTCCTTGTTCGGCGTTGCGCTTGAGCGCAAGAATGGCTTTCTGCAAGGTCATTTCAAGTCCTTCATTACCGGTGTCGATAATGATATCGGCTTCGGCGTAGATCGGATACCGCTGTTCAGCAAGGTTCTTCAAGGTTGCCAAGGGGTCTTCGTTATTAAGCAATGGACGGGTTTTCGAACGTTTGGTGCGTTGAAAAAGAACCTCGGGATCGGCGCGCAGCCAGAGCGAGATGGCATGTTTCTTCACGGCCTCGCGCGTTTGTGGATCAATGAATGCGCCGCCGCCTGTCGCAATGATGCAGGGCCCCGCATCCAATAGCCGCTGGATGACCCGCCGTTCGCAATCCCTGAATGCCGGTTCGCCGTAAACTTCGAAAATATCGCGAACCTCGCAGCCCGCAGCGGTTTCAACTTCGCTGTCAGAATCCATGAAAGGAAGGCCGAACGATTCGGCCAAACCGCGACCGACACATGATTTTCCGGCACCCATCAGCCCGACAAGTACGATCGGACGATCCAGCTTGAGTGAATTGTCGACGGACTCGGGTACGTTGGCGGGCGCTATGGCCATGTTTTCAATCACTTTTTCTAACAACTAACACGGCGTTCGCCGTTTCTCGGATGGCTGAGGCCGTTGAAAGGCCTCCATCGTGCCGATAGACTGACGCGGCTTCGTCAAAAATTTGCCACAGTCACGAGCGAGCATCAATTGCAGTATCGTTCGATTATATATAGTCAGTTTTCATCCCGGTAACATGACACCGGTTTTTTGCGAATGGGTAACAGGTTTTTTATGGGTAAGATCACGGTTGTAATTTTAGTGCTGTTGTTACTGGGTGCCGGTGGCGGTGCTGTGTTTCTGGCGACTTGGGACATTCCTGCACCTATAAGCAACGTCGAAAAGGTGCTGCCGAATGACAAGTTCCCGCGTTGATCTCTTTGCCGGGGTTGTTGCGGCGATCTGCATTGCGTTGCCTGCAGCGGCACAAACACCGGCGAACAGCGGCCCCGTCGATCTGACACGACCGCCTGGTTTGCAGGCGGCCCCCGGCACAGCAGCGACGCCGGGAACGCAAACGCAACCCGACAATCGATCAACGGCACCGATACGTTTGATGCCGGCTGTGCGCAGCACGCCGGAGACGCCAAGCGAAGCAGCACCCAAGGTGCCTTCGAACACGCCCGGCAAAGCCGGTATCGAGGTTGATGGCCTCAGCAAGATCGATGATGAATCGGTTGGTATCCTGTCCGAGCGCGATGGCGGGTTCGGTATGGATATGTGGCGCGGGATCACCCGCGCGGATGCGGTTGCGCTTGTCAAAAGCTTGCCGAAACATCTGGAATCTGCGGCATTGCGTGACGTCGCCTCACGGTTGTTGTTAAGCCGTGCCAAAGCACCCCCCGCCGTTGGTGAAAATCCGAAAAGCCTGTTGGCGGCCCGCGCCAGCGCTTTGCTGGCAATGGGCAATGTGGAAGCAACCGACCTGTTGATGATCGCATCGCCATCCCAGGATCGCCCAATCGGCATGGATGAAGTCGATGCCAAGCTGCAAATCCTCAAATACAACAATGCGCGTGCCTGTGGTCTGGTGCGCAACAATCGCGCCGTAGTCAGTGACGATTTCTGGCAAAGACTTTTGATCTATTGTGATGCGCTTGATGGCAATGCCGATCGTGTCGGCTTTGGCCTGTCCTTGTTGCGAGAATCCTCAGGGGATGACCAGGCACTGGTTCTGCTGGCGGATTCTGTCATCACGCGAAACAAGATAATTCTGGATAAGATCGACCGTCCGACACCTATACATATCGCGCTGAGCCGTACCGCCAAAGTTGAATTGCCCCTCAGCATCGCCGAAAGCACCGATCCGTTGGTTTTGTATGGGGCGGCGATGGCCCCGAATTTAAAAACAGGCGCCAGAATCGAAGCCGCTGAACGGGCCGTGCCGATGGGTGTGCTCAATCCTGCGGAACTGCGGCAATTGTATCAGCAGGTGACTTACACCGATGCGGATCTTGGTAACGCGCTGACCCGTGCTGCAGAAATTGGCGGTGCAGCTGCGCGCGCCCTGCTGTACCAGGCGGCTGTGAAACAGAATATTCCTTCGGCGCGAGCCGAGATCATCTCGACCGCACTGGGCATTGCCCGCGAAGATGGCCGATATATAGCTGCCGTAAACGCCTTTCGTCCGCTGATCAATCGTTTGCCGCCAAGCCCGGAACTGGTCTGGTTCGCGTTGACCGGTGTGCGTGCGTTCCTGACGCTGGGTGATTCAGTCGGCACCGATCGATGGATGGCTTTGCTGCGGGCGAGTGCAACGGTGATTGATAATTCAAAGCTGGCTCTGGCAAGGGTCAGGCCTCTGGCGCGTGTTTTAGGCGCCGCCGACAAGTCGATCGCGTTTGAGGCAGAACTTTCCGAGTGGCATAAATCCCTTGGTGACCGGCCGGAAGCGCCGGTCCTTCGCACAGCACTCAACGGCATGTTTCTGGCACTCGGTGAAGACGTGCCGCTATCGGCCTGGGAAGGTATTCCTGCTGGTATGGCCTCCAGCCAACTGATGCCGGCACCCGATGTCTGGTTCAAATTCAGAGACAGCATGCGAGCCCTGAGTCTGCCGCAAACGGATCAACCCATGCAAGTTGTGGCTGGCGGTTCGGTTTCTGTCGCAACCGACATTGTTTCGAGTGAAAATCAGGTGCCGGTCGGCGCTGCAAAAGCAGCAATATATACCTTGCAGGTGATGGGTGACGGCGGACCCGGCGCACGAGGTATCACCGTTGTTTACGAGGTCGTCGCAGCCTTCAAGGCGCTTGGTTTTGAGCAGACTGCCCGCCAGCTGGCATTGGAAACCTTGCTGGCAGCAGGCCTCTGATCACCCGAATTCCAAAGCAGGTCGGAACCCGATGGCCGAATTAAGCTACCCGTGGATCGACAATTTTCTGAACATGATGCGTTCAACCCGAAATGCATCGGCCAATACGCTTTCGGCATATCGAGGCGACCTTACGGAATTCGCGCGCTTTACCGGGCGACGTCAAACCGCGCCGGAACGGGCCAATGCCGATCAGGTGCGCGCATACCTTCGTTCCCTTGATGAAAAGGGCCTGGCGGCATCGACGGCAGCGCGCCGCTTGTCGGCCCTGAAAAGATTTTACCGGTTTGTTGTCGAGATGGGTTTTCGCGATGATGATCCGACATCCAGCATGGATGGCCCGAAACTGGGCCAACGACTGCCGAAATATCTCAGTGAAGGTGAAGTGGATGCCCTGCTGGGAGCCGCCAAACGCCGCCCCGGCGCCGATGGACTGCGCTTGTTGGCATTATTGGAAGTGCTTTACGCCACCGGTCTTCGGGTCAGTGAACTGGTGACGCTGCCGCTTTCGTCTTTCCTGCGCGACAGTCCGGTGCTGATCGTCAACGGAAAGGGTGGTAAGGAGCGAATGGTACCGCTGGGTGAGCCGGCTCAGGATGCCGTGCATGATTATCTGGCTATTAGGGAAAGCTATTTGCCGAAAGGCAGGACCAAGGCACGCGCAAACCGCTTTCTTTTTGCGTCTCGGGGGCGCGAAGGGCATCTGACGCGGGCACGTTTCGGCCAATTGCTAAAGGAATTGGCTCTGGAGGCCGGTATTGATCGCCGACGGGTCTCGCCGCATGTTCTCAGGCACTCATTTGCCAGCCATTTACTGGCAAACGGCGCAGATTTGCGGGCTTTGCAGCAGATGTTGGGGCATGCGGACATTTCGACGACGCAAATCTACACCCATGTTATGGAAGAACGGCTGCGCGCCTTGGTCGAGAACAGCCACCCCCTTGCCGGATTGTAATGTCGCCCACGTTGACATGCAGCAGTCTGGACTCTATCTCTTTGGCAACCTTAACGGGCCGTCGCTAGCTCGGTCCGCCAAATTCGCGCCAAGCGTACCCGGAGCCGCATATGCTGCAAAAATTAGCCAAACGCCTTTTCGGCTCGGCCAACGACAGATTTATCAAAACCCTGGAAACTTCGGTTGAAGCCGTTGGCGCTGCTGAAGCGGAATTGCTGACGCTTTCCGATGACGAACTGAAGGCCCGCACGGGCTGGCTGCGCGGTCGACTGGAGGCTGGGGAAGCTCTCGACGATCTGCTGGTTGATGCCTTTGCAACGGTCCGTGAAGCGGCCAAGCGCACGCTTGGACAGCGTCACTTCAATGTTCAGATCATGGGCGGCATTGTTCTGCACCGTGGCATGATCGCAGAAATGAAAACCGGGGAAGGTAAAACCCTGGTTGCGACGCTGGCTGTGTATCTCAATGCACTCAACAGAGAAGGCGTTCATGTCGTTACCGTGAACGATTATCTGGCTGAGCGCGATGCCGGATGGATGGGGCAGGTATACAAGTTTCTCGGCCTGACGGTCGGCGTCATCAAGCATGGCATGGATGACACCGAGCGTCGCGCCGCCTATGCCTGCGATGTGACGTATGCGACCAACAACGAACTGGGCTTCGACTATCTGCGCGATAACATGAAGTTCACTCTGGAAGACATGGTTCAGCGGCCGTTCAATTTCGCCATTGTCGATGAAGTCGACAGCATCCTGATCGACGAAGCCAGAACGCCGCTGATTATTTCCGGGCCGACCGAAGATCTTGGCGACATGTATGCTACGGTCAATGTGCTGATCCCCAAACTCGAAGAGGGTGACTTCGAAAAAGACGAAAAGGCACGTTCGGCGACCTTTACCGAAGCCGGCATCGAGAAAATCGAAGCGATGATGCGCGACGCCGGGCTTCTGGAAGAAGGATCGCTGTACGACATCCAGAATGTCAGTCTGGTGCACCATGCCAATCAGGCGCTTCGTGCCCATGTCCTGTTCGAGCGCGATGTCGATTACATCGTCAAGGACAACCAGGTCATCATTATTGATGAATTCACCGGTCGTATGCAGGAAGGCCGGCGTTATTCCGAGGGCTTGCATCAGGCACTCGAAGCCAAAGAAAACGTGCACATTCAGAACGAGAACCAGACTCTCGCTTCGATCACCTTCCAGAACTATTTCCGCCTTTATCCCAAGCTGGCCGGGATGACCGGAACGGCAATGACCGAAGAAGGCGAATTTTCAGAGATTTACAAGCTTTCGGTCGTTGAAATCCCGACCAATGTGCCGATCTCGAGAAAAGATTACGATGACGAGGTTTATCGGTCGGTCGACGAAAAATACGATTCCATCACCCTGCAGATCCAAGATTGCTTTGAGCGTAAACAGCCGGTTCTGGTTGGTACCGTGTCGATTGAAAAATCCGAACAGCTCTCCGAGAAACTGAAACAGGCGAAAATTCCGCACCACGTCCTGAATGCGCGCTATCACGAACAGGAAGCCTATATCATCGCCCAGGCCGGCAAGCCCGGTGGCGTGACCATTGCGACCAATATGGCCGGTCGCGGTACCGATATTCAGCTTGGCGGCAATCTGCAAATGCGACTGGACCGGGAAGTTGATGCCGAACCAGGATCCGAGGCCTATGTCATGGCTGAAGCGAAGATCAAAGAAGAAATTCAGGCAGACCGTGAAATCGTGCTGGCTGCCGGCGGACTGTTCGTTCTCGGCACCGAACGGCACGAAAGCCGACGCATTGACAACCAGTTGCGTGGTCGTTCCGGCCGCCAGGGCGATCCGGGCACATCCAAGTTCTATCTGTCGCTACAAGACGATCTGATGCGCATTTTCGGCTCGGAACGGATTGACGGCATGCTGCAGAAACTCGGACTGCAGGAAGGCGAAGCCATCGTCCATCCGTGGGTCAACAAGGCGCTCGAAAAAGCTCAATCCAAGGTCGAGGCCCGGAACTTCGAAATCCGCAAAAACCTGCTCAAGTTCGACGATGTCATGAACGATCAGCGCAAGGTGATCTATGAACAGCGCCGTGAACTGATGGCCGCTGACAATGTTGCAGAAGATGTCGTCGATATGCGCCATCAGGCGGTATCCGACATGGTCGGCACCGCAATCCCGCCCAAGGCGTATGCCGATCAATGGGATATCGGATTGCTGCACGAGGAAATTCTCAGAGTCTTCGGTCTTAACCTGCCTGTTCAGGACTGGGCCAAGGAAGAGGGGATCGCCGATCAGGAAATCCTCGAACGCCTGACCGACATCACAGATCGCATGATGGCTGAAAAAGCCGCCAATATCGGCCCGGATGTCATGCGCATGGTCGAAAAAAGCCTGCTGCTGCAGCTTCTCGATCAAAGCTGGAAAGAACATCTGTTGACACTTGATCATCTGCGTCAGGGGATCGGCCTCAGGGCCTATGCACAGCGCGATCCTTTGAATGAATACAAGCGTGAAGCCTTTGATCTGTTCGAGGAAATGCTCGAAGGATTGCGCGACCGGGTTACCACGGTCCTGGCCCAGGTACAGTTCCAGTCCGCGCCGGAACCCGATAGCTTCCAGCGCCACGAGCAGGAAATGCACGAAACCCGGACGGATCCTGCATTGCAGGGCGGGGATGGCGAGTCCACTGGCGGAGAGGGTGCGTCAAATACCCGTCAGGCCGCAGCCCAGCTGGATCCGAACGACCCCAATACCTGGGGGCGGGTGCCGAGAAATGCACAATGTCCGTGTGGTTCGGGGAAAAAATACAAGCACTGCCACGGCAAGACGGCCTGAGGCTTCGCTTTAGCAGAGAACTGAAGCTTCAGCTCAGTCCCTTGCTGCCCATATCCAGGAATTTTTGCCGCCGTTGGCGGATCATCTCGTCGATGGGCAGATCGGACAGGGCAATGATGTCTTTTTCGACCATGTCAGCGGTCCGTTTCATCACGCCAAGTGGGTCGCGGTGCGCGCCGCCCAGAGGTTCGGAAACCACCTGATCGATGACGCCCAGTTTCAGCAGATCCTGCGATGTCAGTTTCAGCGCTTCGGCTGCATCCGGTGCTTTGTCTGAATCGCGCCACAGGATCGATGCGCAGCCTTCCGGCGAAATCACGGAATATATCGCGTGTTCCAGCATCAGAACCCGGTCGGCAACGGCAAGGGCAATGGCTCCACCGGAACCGCCTTCACCAATGATGACGCTGACGAAGGGGGCACGGATCGATATGCAGGTTTCGATTGACCGGGCGATGGCTTCGGCCTGGCCGCGGGCTTCGGCGTCGACACCGGGATAAGCGCCCGGTGTGTCGACCAGCGTAATCAACGGCAGGCGAAAGTGGTCTGCCAGTCGCATCAGGCGTTGCGCCTTCCGGTATCCTTCCGGGCGTGCCATGCCGAAATTATGGCGAATGCGCGATTCAGTGGTATCGCCTTTTTCGGTGCCGATGACGACAACCGAGCGGCCCCGGAAGCGGCCCATGCCGCCGACGATGGCATTGTCTTCGGCAAATGCCCGGTCACCGGCGAGCGGTGTGAAGTCGTCGATCAGGGTATGGATATAAGCCAAGGCGTGCGGACGGCTCTGATGGCGGGCAACCTGTGCCTTTTGCCAGGGCGTGAGCTTGCTGTAAGTCTGCGTCAGCAGCCGGTGTACTTTATCCTGCAACCGCTGCACTTCGTCGGCAATATTGACCTCGCCTTCGCTGGACAGATGGCGAAGCTCCTCGATCTTGCTTTCAAGATCGGCGATCGGTTTTTCAAAGTCGAGATAGGCCTGCATGCTTTCGTGAATACCATCTACAGACGCACTTGGCGAGACACCCGTGCTAAATTTAAGTGATACATGTGTGTATCAGGGATTTACAGCCCGGCCAGCTTTTCCGCCATATCAACCAGCACTCGTGCCTGCTTGATCGATGCATAATCAATCAATTTGCCGTCCAGTGCGACAGCACCCCGACCTTCTTTCTCGGCTTCTGCCATAGCGACCAGAATGCGCTTTGCCTGCGCGACATCATCATCGGACGGGCTGAAAACAGTGTTTGCGAGTTCTATCTGTGATGGGTGGATCGCCCACTTGCCTTCACAGCCGAGTACGGCGGCACGCTTGGCCTGTGCGATGTAGCCGTCGGGATCCCTGAAATCACCAAACGGGCCATCAATCGGGCGCAAACCGTGCGCTCTGGCGGCAATGACCATCTGGGTGATCGGATAGTGCCACATATCGCCCCAATATACCTCACGATTGCCGTTTTTCAGCGGATCGGAGAGGACATAGTAATCCTTGTTCGGGCCGCCGATATTCGTGGTCCGGGCCTTGGTCGAGGCGGCATAGTCAGCGACGCCGAAATGCAGGGATTCATTTCGCGGTGAGGCACCGGCGATTTCGTTGACGTTCATCATGCCGAGCGCGGTTTCGATAATCATTTCAAACCCGATGCGATTTTTAAAGCCTTTGGCGGCTTCGATCTGGGTCACCAGCATATCGATGGCATAGATATCGGCGGCGGTGCCTGCCTTCGGGATCATGATCAGATCAAGCTTGTCGCCAGCCTGTTCGACGATGTCGACGACGTCACGGTAACAATAATGGGTGTCCAGACCGTTGATGCGGACCGAGACGGTTTTGGATGACCAATCCAGGTCATTCAGGGCTTCGATGATGTTTTTGCGCGCTTGCGGTTTGTCGTCGGGGGCTACGGCATCTTCAAGATCGAGAAAAACCATATCTGCGGCGCTTTCTGCAGCCTTTTGCAGAAACTTTATGCTGGAACCCGGTACTGCCAATTCCGAGCGGTTGAGGCGTGCCGGGGCTTGGTCGACGAGAGTGAAACTCATGATAACATCCCTTAAACTGCGCGTTAGCAGGTGCAACATGACGGTACAAGAGCGCGCTTGCAAGCCCTTGGATGACTAACAAATCAAAAAAGGAGCCGGTCTTTCTTGACCGGCTCCGCAGGTTTCGAGGCGAGGGAAAGTTGATTTCTGCTGGCTCAAGCGAAGGATTGTGAACTGGTGCGTTGCATTGGTTTTTGCGGATCAATCGGTTCGGGTGCTGCGTCATGCTGCTGGATGTGCTCCAGAATAAACTTTTTCCGATCAAGTTCCTTTCTGACCTGATCTTCGTACATGAGCTTTTTGGCGCGACGTCGGTGGTTCAGTTCGGCAGTTTCTTTAATGGCAACAAACAAGCAAACTCCGACACCGACAAAAAATGCGCATCCAAGGGCAAACAGTTTGATGAATTCCGGATCCGTGAGAAATTTCATGACCACTCCAAATGTTCCTGATTTTGTTTATGACCACTGCTTTTGCGGCCTCAACTTGAGAACAAATATGGAAGAGCAACATTTCAGGGGTTTTGCGGGACGGATACATTTGTTTTCAGTTTGTATCAGTATGTTAAAAGCAGGCGTCAAATAAGCGTGATGGCTGAGCGGCGGACTTGCTCCGGGCGGTCGAGATGTGCTTAATCGCTGAAAATGCCCGGCTTTCGGACTATAATGCTTTACCTGATCAGGAGATCTTGATGGATATTCGAAAAATTGCTGCCGTAAGTTTGGCGTGCGCACTGTTTGGTGTCACTGCTATGCCGGCATTTGCAGACGATCCGGTTGTTGCGAATGTGAATGGTACAAAAATACTGCGGTCCGACGTCGAGCATGCGCGTAGCAATCTGCCACCTGAATATAAAGAAATTCCGATGGAGAAAATTTTCCCGATGTTGCTCGACAGTATGATCGATTCCAAACTCGTGGCGACCGATGCGATTGCCAAAAAGATTGATCAGGACAGCGACTTTAAAAGGACCCTGGCTCTGCTCACCGATCAGATACTCGAGCGATTCGCCATGAATAAGGTTATCGAAGAGGCGGTTAGCATGGAAAAGCTTCGCAAAGCTTATGAAAGCGCGGCCGTAAAGGGTGAGGTTGAACTGCATGCGCAGCACATATTGCTTAAAACTGCTGACGATGCAGCGGCCGTTATCAAAAGCCTTGATGGTGGCGCTGATTTTACGGAATTGGCCAAAAAGAAGTCCACCGGCCCGTCTGGTCCGCAGGGTGGCGATCTGGGTTTCTTCAGCAGGGGGCAAATGGTGCCAACGTTTGAGGCTGCTGCCTTTACCCTTAAGGATGGCGAATATTCCCACGAACCGGTAAAGACGGAATTTGGCTTTCATGTCATAAAAGTCCTTGGACGCCGGTCTGCAACGCCGCCGAGTTTCGAAGACAGCGTTGAAGGTCTGCGCGCTGCTGCTGCGCAAGCTGCCGGGAACGCCTATATTGAAAAATTGCGTGCAAATGCAAAGATCGAACGCTTCACGATTGATGGTTCAAAACCTTAAGTTGGAATTTTGACGATGATTGAACGCTCTCCTCTGGCGCCCGACGCCTTCCCGGAACTTCCGGCAATTGACGGAATCCTGATTTCCGTCGCCGAAAGCGGCTTGAAATACAAAGGTCGTCCGGATCTGCTGTTGATGCAGTTTGCCGAAGGCACTCAGGTGGCGGCCTGTTTCACCCGCTCACTCTGCCCGTCGGCGCCTGTCGACTGGTGCCGTCAGCATCTTGCCGGCGGTGAGGCCAGGGGTGTTATCGTCAATGCCGGCAATGCCAATGCTTTTACCGGCAAGGCTGGTGCAGCAGCCTGTGAAGCCCTGGTCACTTCTGTTGCCGATGTATTGACCTGTCGTCCAAGCCGGGTTTTTGCCGCTTCGACCGGCGTCATCGGTCAAGTGCTGCCGGCAGCACGACTTGAACCCTGCATCGCCGTCATGGCCGAGACGCTGTCGGCAGATTGCTGGGCAGACGCGGCACGGGCTATTCTGACGACCGATACGTTCCCGAAAGGGGCGACTCGGCGCGTTGCGATCAAGGACACAACGGTTCGTATTAACGGGATTGCCAAGGGCTCGGGTATGATCGCGCCGGATATGGCGACGATGCTGGCTTTCATCGGCACCGATGCCAAGCTGCCGGCCCCGGTTCTGCAGGCATGTCTCAGTGCGGCTGTGGAAAAAAGCTTCAACAGATCGACCGTCGACAGCGACACGTCGACCAGTGATTCTGTCTTTGCCTTTGCCACGGGGGCCGCTGCAAACCCGGATGTCACCGGTACCGATGATCCGGCGCTTGAGGCGTTCAAGGCAGCGCTGGACGATGTCTGCATCGATCTTGCCAAGCAGGTTGTTCGCGACGGCGAAGGGGCCAGCAAATTCATTACCGTAAATGTTACGGGTGCCGAACATGATGCTGCCGCCAAGCGTATTGCACTGTCGATTGCCAATTCACCGCTCGTGAAAACCGCGATCGCCGGTGAAGACGCCAATTGGGGCCGGATTGTCATGGCTGTCGGCAAGGCCGGCGAAAAAGCCGAACGCGACAAGCTGGCGATCAGTGTTGGCGGTACCGTAATCGCCAGGGAGGGGGCTGCTGTCAGCGGTTACGACGAAACCCCTGTCACCAAGCACATGAAGGGTCAGGAAATCGATATTGATGTCGACCTTGCAATCGGCACCGGTAAAGCGACGATCTGGACCTGCGATCTGACGCACGGGTATATTTCGATCAATGCCGACTACCGGTCCTGACAGCGGTTGCTGGGGGGCGCCGTTCCCGGGACAGGGGGCGGGGCTGAAGACCGTTCTTGTCGCTGCTGCGGCGCTGATTGATGCCGATGGCCGGGTGTTGATCGCCAAGCGTCCGCAGGGCAAATCGATGGCCGGTTTGTGGGAGTTCCCGGGTGGCAAGGTTGCTGACGGTGAATTGCCGGAAAGCGCATTGGTGCGGGAACTGGCCGAAGAACTGGGCCTCGATATCACTGAATCCTGCCTGGCACCGTTTACCTTCGCCAGCCATGTCTATGACGACTTTCATCTTCTGATGCCGCTGTATTTATGCCGGATCTGGAAAGGCCAGCCGAGACCGCTGGAAGGTCAGGAAATCAAGTGGGTGCGGCCGGTCCGGCTCGCCGATTATCCGATGCCGCCTGCCGATGTGCCGCTGGTCGCGCTGCTCAGGGATTTTCTGTAACGCAGGTGCTGCGGGTCAGTCCGGCACCGGGCCGAGTTTGCTCAACCCCTTAACGGCTTTGCGCATCTCATCAACGGTATCGTCAAAAAAGCTGTCCATCTGGGCACGCATTTGTGGTGACAGGGCCAGCAGTTTGGAGCGGGCATCGCGCGGGTTTTCCTTTTCAATGATAAGGCCGCGAGACAGTGCGGTTTCAACATACTTGGAGGCCGTCAACGGGCTTTTGACGCCGCTTATGGCGTTGATGGCGTCCGTTTTGCGCACCGGGTCCGTTTCCTGCCACAAGTGTCTGAACAGGTCCCAATAGACCGTTGAATAGAAATCCATGTCTCCTTCGAACAACTTGATCCAGTTGGCGCCGACGTTGTTGGAGAATCTCAGATATGAGCGCCGTTGCTGGTCGTTGTAGGTGAGGGGCATGGGTCGGATTCTCCCGTATGAAGGTATTGTTATTAATATAATTAATTATAAGTCTTTATGGCTGTATCTGTCCAGTGCAGACAAGCTGTTGAATTATAATGATAATATGATGATATAAATTGATACAATTATTTTTAAATATAATATTGACTATAAAATTAAAGGCAAATATAATCCTCCTATCGCTACAGAGATGATCTCGACAGCGAACGGATATTTAAGGAGGAAGAAAATGAAAACCCAAAACCAAACGAACATGATCAAATCTTCGGCAAAGAGTTTGTCTTACCGTCGTCCGGCCGCATTTGCCCTGGCCGCTGTCCTCAGCTTCGGTTTGCTGACGGGCTGCGTCACCGATCAGGGAAACAAACAGGTCGTGGGTTCGCTTCTTGGTGCCGGTCTCGGTGGTTTTGCAGGCTCCAAGATCGGTAACGGCAAAGGCTCGCTGGCCGCTACGGCAGCCGGTGTGGTGCTTGGTGGCCTGTTGGGCAACTCGGTTGGCCAATCGCTTGATCGTGCCGACCAGAACTATGCCGTCCAGGCCCAGAACAAGGCCCTTGATGCCCCCGTTGGGCAGACCATTTCCTGGTCCAACCCCGATAGCGGCCATAGCGGCAGCGTAACACCGACCCGGGTTGGTCGTGACACGCAAACCGGTGCGTATTGCCGGGAATACCAGACAGAAGTGATCGTTGGTGGTGAGTCCCAGTCCGGTTACGGCACTGCATGCCGGATGCCGGACGGCAATTGGAAAATAACCAGCTGACGAGAGCACAGCGTCGCGCTCGGGGGTACTCCTCCGGCCCTGCGACGCGCGATGCAAGACGGGCGGTTCCGGTTCCCCCCCAGCCGGGCCGCCCAATTCGCCGGCTGTACAGATCGGGCCTTTTAAACGCTGCTGGCAGCCCCTACATTCCGCTCATGACCGACCCATCGCAAAGCCCCTCTGAGCCTGCCGCAAAGCCCGTGACCGCCGGTCTGGTGATTATCGGTAACGAAATCCTTTCAGGACGCACCCGGGACGCCAATCTGCAGTATCTGGGTGGCGAGCTGAACAAACTCGGCATCCGCATGACTGAGGTCAGGGTCGTTTCCGATATACCTGATGCGATCATCGAAGCTGTCAACACACTGCGCCAGCGTTACGACTATGTCTTTACCACCGGCGGCATCGGCCCGACGCATGACGACATCACGTCGGAATGCATCGCCAGGGCATTCGGGATCGCATTCGGGCCGAACCCCGAAGCCGTGGCACTTTTGCAGGCTTATTATAGCGAGCGTGGCGACGAATTCACGGATGCCCGCCGGCGCATGGCCAACACCCCCAAAGATGCCATTCTGATCGATAACCCGGTCTCCAGGGCGCCCGGCTTTCAGATCGAAAACGTCTTCGTGCTGCCCGGTGTGCCGCGCATCATGCAGGCCATGTTCGGCGGTATGCGCCATCGTCTGGTCGGCGGTCAGCCGATGGTCAGCCGCACCGTGACCTCGCACGTGCCGGAAGGCCGCGCCGGTGGCCCATTGACCGAACTGCAGGCACGCCATGCGGAAACCGAAATCGGCTCGTACCCATTCTATCGCAATGACCGGCCGGGGGCACAGATCGTGATCCGGGCCGTCGATCCGGCCAAGGCTGATGCGGCGGTTGTTGATGTCATCGAGATGCTGGTATCGCTGGGCGGAGAGCCGGTCCTGGAACCGTTTGATGACGCAGGCGAGGCCGACTGACCCGGCTATCTTTTGAAAATGAACGTTTCGGCTTCGACGCGGGCCTGCCAGCCGGCACGCTGCAACTCGGGATCAATGTGTTCCTCGACCGGATAGCCGAGGCACAGATAGCCGACCAGCTTCCAGGTGTCCGGCACATCAAGCGTCTTGTTGACGGCGATGGGATCAAGGATCGATACCCAGCCCAGCCCGATACCGTGGGCGCGTGCCGCCAGCCATAAGGTGTTGATCGCACCGACCACGGAATAGACAAGCATCTCCGGCATGGTCTTGCGGCCCAGCCCGAAACCCATCTCGCTGGCCAGATCGCAATACACTGCCAGATGCACCGGCGCTTCGCGTAATCCGGCGAGTTTCAGACCGGCATAGATATCCGCCTGCTTGCCGCTGTAATCCTTGAGCGCATCGGCATTGGCGGCTTCGAAATTGGCAATGACGGCAGTCCGGCGGGCAGGGTCTTCAACCAGAACGAAACGCCAGGGCTGGGCGTTGCCGACGCTCGGCGACAGTGCCGTCAGATGCAGCAGTTCCTCAACCAGTGCCGGTGCCACCACATCGCTACGGAAGCGTCGGACGTCACGGCGCCACCTGAGCAGCGTTTCCAGGGATTCCCGGAAACGGCGGTCAAAATCGGGGACGGTGCCCGCGTCAGTGTTTTTGTGCTCCGAAGTGTTCATCGGCGGACCTTGACATGTGGCCGCCCGGATAGGCAAGCCTGCCGGTGCTGTGGCATAATCAGCGGCAAACCCGCTTGCCGTGCCGGACCTGCGCGGGTAACTTCGCCGCCGTGCGGGCGTGGTGAAATGGTAGACACAAGGGACTTAAAATCATGGAATATGGCGTTAAGTTATTGATATTAAACAAAACATGCGCTGCACAGTCACTACACAGTTTACACAGTAGAGTCTTTTAGGTGACGAACAGGCTAAATTGTGTGAATTGATGGGTTAATACGAAGAGAAATTGAATTAGAAAAATCTAATGCGGGCGTGGTGGAATGGTAGACACAAGGGACTTAATCAAAATTTGAGTGCTCTGTTGGAAACAGCAGAAGTAGAACTCGTCAAATTCGGGGAAGCCTGTTAGATGGTAATCCCGAGCCAAGCCCTGACTGGGAAGGTGTAGAGACTTGACGGCGAGCACCTAAAGCGGTTGCCAAGGTGAAGAGAAAGTCCAGACCACAAACGCCAATTTTGGCGGCGGCGAAAGTCGTAGTTGGTAAGAAAATCCCTCGGCCGTAAGGCCGTGCCGGTTCAAGTCCGGCCGCCCGCACCATTCTATTCCTGACCAAGGGAATTGATATTTGGAAAATATAGCATCCGAACTTGCAATGATCGCAACCGCACTGGCCGATCTAGCAAATATTCCTGAAAAGTCTGATTGGACACCGACTGTTTATGTTGCGTTGTTGGCTGCTGTTGGCGGACAAATTGTTGCATTAGTTGTTATGTTGCGGACGCTGAAGGTGCAAAGACAAATAAATGCCGACCAACAAGAAACTCAGCGGGAGATAAATCAGGCACAACAAACGACACAAAAGGAAATTTCTGAACGCCAATTGCTTGGCAATATAAAATCTACTAACCGACAAGATTGGATTAACCAGCTGCGAGAAAATATAGCCTCATTTATTAGTTTATCTGCGGCAATAAACTATGAAGCGAATAGGTTGGATAATAAAATAAGAAGTCATGGACCGCTCCCCGAGCCTTTAAAGCAGATGATGTATAAGGCTGGAGAAATAAAAAATCTGATAATCCTAAGACTAAATTCAAATGAACATAAACACACGGATTTAGAAAGCCTTTTGAGCCAATTATCAAAAATTGAAAAAACTACGAATGAATTTATAGAAATAAGAGATAAAATATTTGAATTGACTAAAACTATACTTAAAGAAGAATGGAATAGGGTGAAAAAAGGCGAATAATGAAATTTTTTATAGATAGCTACTGTGTAAAAAAAAGTCCTTTGTGTTTTTATAAAAATCAATGACTTAAAAGACTAAAGTGTGTAAGTATATATCTTCTATGTTTTATTTATATTCAATGGCTTACGTGACCTATAAGCCTTAAAATCCCTCGACCGCAAGGTCATGCCGGTTCAAGTCCGGCCGCCCGCACCACTTGCTGATTTCAACCGATGCCACACTCCTGCGTCATCCCAAACCTGTTTGGGATCCATGACCTTGTGCGCATTTGAAGGGTGGCGCTTATGGACCCTGAATCAAGTTCAGGGTGACGGCGGTATTGGAATTTATTGAAGCACCTTCAACGGCAAGCCGATGCTGCGCCGGGGTGACGGGATGTTTCAGTACATCATTTCCGGCGTATCGACCGGCACCGTGTCGAGTTTGTTGACGACGCGTTCGGTGTCGCTGCGGACGACGAGGAATTCGAGCGGCAAGGCCGGGTCGAGGTTGATTTCCTCGTGCGGTACCAGTGACGGGAAGTAGACAAAATCGCCAGGTAAAATGTCGGCGGCGAATTCCAGACGCTCGCCCCAGCGGATCCGCCCGCGGCCGCTCAGCACATAGACGGTGAGCTCCTGCGTGCCATGCGTGTGCGGACCTGTTTGCAATGACGGCGGCAGTGTGGCACGGCCGACCCAGGTCGGCGTATTCATCCCACCGGTAAAATCGAACGCCGTGGCGCGGCCGCCCTGTCCCTGCACGGCGGCGTCCATCGTCGCTGCCCGCATCACCTTGACCCCGTCGGTGCGCCAATTTTCCTGCGATACCATCTGCCGTCCTTTCGCTCTTCCAGGCCTGCCGTCCGGCAGCGTGCAATCACATTCACGACTATATGTGGATTGGCAGGGAGCAGATCAATACGTCCGTATTCGGTGTGTTTGTCGGCCATGGATCAAGCCGCAGCGATCACAGGACTGTCTCACCAAAGAATTGGACTCCGCGCGCTCATGACGCAATGATAAGCAGCACAAGAGGGGGAGGCCGTGCGACAAAATCTCGCGCAGAAATCTTACGACGTCTTCATCTACGAAGACGACCGCTGGCTCGTCGACTCGCACCACACCGTGCGGTCGATGGCGCTTGAGCGTGCCGAAGTCCTGATTGCCGACAAACGTTTCGAAGGTGTTCGGGTGGTCGCTGAAAGTCAGCGCACCGGCAGCGAGGAGGTTTTGCTCGAGATCATGATCGATCTCGGCAACAAGCCGATAAAGATCGTGGCGATAGATGAGGCCCCCCTTTGCGAGACACTGAATGATTTTTTCAGGCTGCCAGCCCGGCTGACGGCAGGTCGGCTGTTGCGCGAGCTTCTTGATCAGAATGGCCAGACGGCGCTGGAACTGGCTTTCGATTATGGCGCAATCCGGCAGATGGAGCGCAACGACAGGTTCTTTTCGATGGCGATGTCGCGGATCGCTTCGATACAGACCAGAAATACCAATGCCAAACCCGGTGACCGCAGCGATGTTCTTTATGCGGCGTATAAGAAAATCAAGGAGAATGCCCGGGTCACCGGCGAGGACGGCACACGGCTCGGGTTCCTGGAAAACCTTGGCCTCACCGGTCTGATCGACAAAGCCCCCGACAACGCCGAAGGACGTCGTCTTTTTATTCTGGGGACCCTGGCACTGGCCTTGAAAAAGCGCGCCGACTGGTCGGACAAGCTGGCTTTTCTGATCGAATTGTCCGGCCAGGCATCGGATGATTTTCTGAAGGAATTCCTGGATGAGATTGCCGCTGAAATCCTTGACGGCAATACCGCCGTTACCGATCTGTTCAGCGGCTTTGCCGACCCGGTTTCGGCGTTGCGTGACCTGATCCATCTGGCGGAAGGGCGCTGCCAGAGGCAGAACAGCCGGACCTGTCTGGCACAGTTCAACAATCTGATGGCGAAACGGTCGATGCCGGCGACGCAAGCAGTTCTGTTCGGGCGGGTTGCCAGAACGCTCAGCGGTGTCAGGCCGCTGACCCGTGAAGGACCCGCAGCCGAACTGGATGCTTTGCGCGGACTGGTGCGCGAGTTGACGCAGGAAGCCGGTCTCGGGGGCGGTGCCGATGTCGCCGGGGCAATTACGGAGCGGGCACGAATTGTCTTTGCCGACCCCGATGATCTGAGCATGGAAGATGCCCTCGGGCATGTTCTTGCGTTGTTGCCTTACCGGGCCGTGCGATTGGGATTCTTACTGGATCTGATCGGCTCGAAGACCGGCCAGAAGAACGAGCAGGCGGTCCTCAATGTGATGGCGCGTCTGGTACAGCAATTGACGTCCTTGTCGTCGCTGGTGCCTGACGGCATGCCGACCGATCAGGTGCAAAGGGTAATACAGGGGCTTAAATCGAAACTGGCCGGAGATGCCTTGCCGGAAAAATGGCGGGCGCTGTTTTCGGATACGCTCGACCGCCTGGTGGCACGCGGTGAAGAGTCCAGGGAAGAAGCCGGCACCCCGATGGTATTCAAAATGGAGGATGCAGCCGTGACGCAGAAAAAGAAAATTGAACGGCGCGAGGTTGAAACCGACGAAATCCTGTTCGAGGAGGGGGCGACGGCTGACGAAGCTTATCTGATCATCGACGGCAGCGTGCAGATTTACCGGATCGTCGGCAATCAGGAGGTGGTGCTGGCGACGCTCGGGCGTGGCGATATTCTGGGTGAGATGTCGTTGATCGACAACCAGCCGCGCATGGCATCGGCGCGCGCTGTCGGCAAGGTCAGTCTGACCGTCATCACCCGTGACGATCTGGCGTCCCGTCTGAACCGACTGGATGAAAACGACAAGGTGCTGCGTCGCCTGATGGATGTATTCGTCAATCGTCTGCGCGGTCAGGGCAGGGTGCACGAGTAACGATCAGCGGCCTTTGTCGAAGGCTTTCAGTTTTTCAGGAATGTGTGCCCACGTCACGGATGAGGTGATCCAGCTCTGATAAGCGGGCCTGACAACCGTCGGGTCATTGAGCACCCCGGCCTTCACATACACGATCTCCGGCTTTGCCGGGTAGGTGGTGAAAAGCGGTGATCCGCAGTCCTGGCAAAAATGCCGGGTCAATTGCTGTCCACTGTCGGCAGTTTTGGTGAAACCCTTCGGGGTGCCGCTATGAATTTTGAAGTGTTCGGATGGCAGCCCGATACTGATGTTGAAGGCGCTGCCGGTTGTCTTGCGGCAGTCCGTGCAATGGCAATACGCCGCGTCGGCGATCTCGCCGATATACTCGAAGGTGATTGCGCCGCACAGGCATGATCCGGTCACTTTAGTGTTCATCATATGTGCTCCCTAGCGCCAGTGGAAAGCGGATTTCGGCGGCAGCGGGCCGTCCTTGTCGGCAAGCGTGTCGGCGATGCGGATACCTTCGTTCCATTTTACCATCCGCTCGGATCGGGCGAACGAGCCGACCTTGAGCTGCGGCGCCCCCCAGCCGACAGCCAGATGCACGATGGTGCAGTCCTCGGTTTCGCCCGAGCGGGCCGAGACAATCCGCCCCATGCCGGCTTTCTTCGCGGCATCAAAAGCGGCCTTGGCTTCGCTCAGGGTGCCGGCCTGGTTCGGCTTCACCAAAAGCGAGTTGCACAAGCGGTCCTTGGCGGCGGCCTTGACCCGTTCGGCATTGGTCACCAGAACATCGTCGCCGACGACTTGCGCATTGTCTCCAACGGCCCAGGTGAATTTCATCAGGCCGTCCGGATCGTCTTCGCCCAGCGGATCTTCGATCGAGACAATCGGATAACGTTCCATCCAGTCGATCAGCATCGCGCACATGTCTTCGCTGTTCAGGGATTTGTTGTCCTTGGCGAGGCGGTACTGGCCGTTTTCGCCGAATTCCGATGCCGCGATGTCGAGGGATATGGAAACCTGTGAACCGGGTGCAAAGCCGGCGGCTTCGATGGCACGGACAAGGGTTTCGATGGCTTCTTCGTTGGTATCAAAGTCGGGCCAGAAGCCCCCCTCGTCGGCGACCCCGGACAGCTTGCCGGCATCGGCCATGATTTTACCGGCGTGCAGGTAAACCTCGGCAGTCCAGTCGAGGGCTTCGCGGAAGCTTGATGCGCCATTGGCAATGACCATGAAGTCCTGCACATCAACCCGTCTGGATGCATGCGCACCCCCACCGAAGATCTGGATTTCAGGGAGCGGCAGGGTCACTTCGGCGGCTTCGTCATCGCGCAGGTATTGCCACAACGGCACACCCGAATACGCCGCGGCGGCATGGGCAATCGCCATGCTGGCAGCGACCGTGGCATTGCCGCCCAGACGCTGCTTGTTGGCGGTCCCGTCCAGATCGATCATGAATTTGTCCAGCCGCGCCTGATCACGGACATCCTGACCGGCCAGGACTTCGGCGATTTCCACGTCGACGGCCTTGATGGCTTGGGTCACGTCCCATCCCCCGAAGGTTTTGCCGCCGTCGCGCAGGTCTATGGCTTCGAAACGTCCACGCGAAGCGCCTGCAGGGGCAATGGCGATGCCTTTGGCACCACCCTGCAATTCGACTTCAACCTCGACGGTCGGACGACCGCGGGAATCCCAGACGCGGCGTGCATGACATTTCTGGATAGAGAACTTGCCCATAATGTTTCCTTGTGGTCGTTGCCGCGTCAGCTTTTTGCGAGTGTCGCATGCCACGCGTTTGCAATGTCTATCGGATGATTGACCGGCATTGTCAAAAATTGTCGGGCAAAGTCACGCACAAGGTTTTTATCCCGCTCATCAGTCACGTATTCGGCGGGCGATTTTCCGTCAACGCGACCGAGCAGCAGACCCGGCAGAAGATGTGCCGCGCGCTGCATCACGGCTTTGTCGGCAATGCCGGCGGTTTCGGCCTCATAAGCATTGCTGAGGGCTAGAAAACAGGCCTTGAAGCCGGCGCGGGCGGATGGGTTCCACAGGCACTTGAGCAACAGGTGATTGAGGCAGAACGCCAGATCAAAGGCCGGATCACCAAACCATGCACACTCGGCATCAAGAAAAACCGGGCCTTTTGGGCCATTCAGGATGTTCTTGGGGCTGACGTCACCATGGACCAGTGCCACTTTGTGGCTTGCTGTGATTTCTGCCAATGCCGTCAGTCGGCTGCCAACCTCGGGCCGACGCGCGGCGGTTGCCAGCAGATAAGGCTCAAGACGTATGGCATGAAAGATTTCGTCAGTGGCAAATCGTGCCGGTATTGACGGATCGCGGCTAGTGCCGGCGTGGATCATCCCTAAAGTCCGGCCGACTTCGGCTGCGAAGGGGGCATCGGCAATCCCGTCTCTGAGCTGTTCTTTCCACAAGGGGCACGTTGCCGGGTCAAGAAAAGTCATCGCAAACAGTCCGGATTCGGCATCGTGCAGGATCACCTCCGGGGCGCAATCGGGGACAATCGCACGGGCGGCATTCATCCAGGCGACTTCATAGGCATTTCTGGAAATCGGTGCGTGCCAGTCGGCGGCAACTTTCAGTTTCGCCAATGCCCGCTTGACGCAGATCGGTCCGGACTTGAGATCGACACACCAGATGTCGGAACTGACACCACCGGTCAGTACCGTGAACGCCGGCTTGTCATCCGCGGATACAAGTCCGCTACGTTTCAGGGCGGCAAGGATATCTTCGGGACCTGACATGTTATTCGAATGCCCGGGATAATTCGTTGACCGCTTGCCGGAGCCGTTCGACATGACCCAGCGCCTGATCAAAACTCATCCGCACAACGGGTCCATGCGTCGCCAGGGTCGCCAGTAACTTGCCGCTGGAATCGGTGATCGGTACGGCAGCCGCAACCATGCCCGGGATGAACTCTTCATTGTCCGTGCCGATTCTGGTTTTGGCGATAGCGTCGGTTGCGGCCATAAGCACATCAGGATCGGTAATCGTGTTGTCAGATTGTTTATCCAGGGGCAGTTTGGCAATCAGACGCGCGCGACGTGCGTGCGGCAGGGATGCTAGATAAAGCTTTCCGCTCGCCGTGCAATGCAGCGGTACCCTGGATCCGGTCGGCAGCTGAATCCGAAGCGGCCATTCAGATTCGACACGGTCCAGATAAAGCATGGTGCTCGATGATGGCAAGGCGATGTTGCAGGTCTCGCCGATGTCGCGCACCACGGATTCCAGAATGGCATGTCGTTCGCTGTTGCCGCTCTGGTTGGAGAGCAGTTTCATCGCCAGTCTGGAAAACCGTTCGCCGGCTTCATAGCCGCGACCATTGAGGTCGCGCCGCAGATAGCCTTCTTCAAGCATCAAATTGCACAGCCTATGTACTGTCGCTTTTGGCAAGCCCGAAGCGAGTTCAATATCAAGGGCGCTTGCCGGGCGGTCCATCGCGCAGACCACCTCGAGTAAATCCAGTACCCGAATGGATCGGGAGCCGGTATTGGCTTCATCGCTCACTACGGGTCTCCTCCTAGAGACTTCAATCACATTTATTATAAAGTCTCATTTATGAAACGTACAGTTTCATTGTTGCAATAATTTTTCATTATGGATAGGTTCTGGTATGCAACAGCTTAGCGAATCATACGATTATATCATTGTCGGGGCAGGATCAGCAGGCTGTGTTCTTGCCAACAGGCTGAGTGCGGACCGGCAACTGCGAATCCTGTTGCTGGAAGCCGGCGGCCGCGACATCAATCCATGGATTCACGTCCCGGTCGGCTATTTCAAAACCCTGCACAATCCGAAAACTGACTGGTGTTACAAAACCGATCCCGACCCGGGACTGGCGGGGCGTCGGATCGACTGGCCGCGCGGTAAGGTGCTGGGTGGCTCCAGCTCGATCAATGGGCTTTTATATATTCGCGGTCAGGCAGAGGACTACAATCACTGGCGTCAGCTCGGCAATCCCGGTTGGTCTCATACCGATGTGCTGCCGTACTTCAAACGGTCAGAAGATCAGGAACGGGGCGGCGATGATTTTCATGGTGCCGGGGGACCACTGAAGGTTTCCGACATGCGCGCCAAAAGGGATGTCTGTGAAGCCCTGATTGCCGCTGCCGAGGCCAATGGCATTCCGCGCAGCGCCGACTTCAACGGCGCCAGACAGGAAGGCGCCGGTTATTTTCAGATGACCGCACATAATGGCCGTCGCTGGTCAACGGCTGTCGGTTATCTGAACCCGGCCAAACACCGCGAGAATTTGCACATCATTACCCACGCCCCGGCGCTTGAAATCCTGTTTGCGGAAGATGATGCAAAAAAAGTAACAGGTTTCGCATTTCTCAGGGACGGTAAGCGCCATGAGGCGCATCTGCGTTCGGGGGGCGAAGTTATTCTTTCAGCGGGAGCAATCGGCTCGCCACAGATTTTGCAAGTGTCGGGTGTCGGCCCTGCTGACCTGCTTTCGGGGCTCGGCATCACGGTGCGCCACAATCTTTCGGGGGTTGGTGCCAATCTTCAGGATCATCTGCAAATACGGATGATTTATGAAGTCAATGTGCCGACCCTGAACAACGAAATCAATAACCCGATCAGCCGAACCATGATGGGGATCCAGTATATACTGAAGCGGTCCGGTCCTATGAGCATGGGGGCCTCGCAGGTCTGCATCTTCACCAAAACCCGTCCGGAAATGGAAACGCCGGATATCCAGTTCCATTTTCAGCCGTTGAGCGCCGACAAACCGGGCATCAAGATGCATCCGTATTCCGGCGTGACGTCATCGATTTGCCAACTGCGTCCGGAAAGCCGGGGCAAGATCGAAATCACGTCACCCGACGCGGCGGTTTATCCGTCGATCCGGCCGAACTATCTGTCAGCCGTCAAGGATCAGGAGACGGTTGTCGATTCCATCAAGGTCTCGAGAAAATTATTCTCAACGTCGCCGCTGAAGGAGTTTGTTGTTCGGGAGAGATTGCCGGGACCGGATATCGCCAAAGATGAAGATATTCTCGAAAGCGCCAGGCAAATCGCCCAGACCATTTATCACCCGACCAGCACCTGCAAAATGGGCACGGATGCCGGTGCGGTGGTTGACCCCAGGCTTCGGGTTCACGGGATAACAGGATTGCGCGTCGTCGATGCATCGATCATGCCGACGATCGTTTCCGGCAATACCAACGCGCCGACCATCATGATTGCGGAAAAAGCCTCTGATATGATCCTCAGCGACCGTCGGGGTTAACGGCGGTCTCTCCCAAAAAAAACCGGGTCCCAAAGGACCCGGCGAGTTAACAGGGAGAGTAAGTCTCGGGGAGAGACTAGAAGCAGTATCAATATAGGATTCTCATCTGTCATTCACAGTGATGGCGGTCACATATCCTGATTTTTATAAAATTTATTCGAAAGCTGCCGAGGTGGTAATCCTGGCGGCATTAACTGCTTCTGAAGGCTTGGGGAATTTTGAATTTTCAGGCATAATTTACCGTATGAGTAAATTTCTTCATATTGCCAATGCAAATGGTTCCAGCACGATCCCCTTGTGGATTGCAGGCGTTGCATTGGTCGGCATCGCCTTGCTGGTTCTGCCGGCTTATCTGGATGCAATAGGTCTGCAGCTGCTTGATAACGCATTCCTGTCGTCGCTTTGTGGCTTTGCCGGTTGGGGCCCATCGGCAAACTGATCTGGTCTCACAGAGCGTATGCGTCGTTAAACTTCAAAAAACATCCGGAGTGTGTCTATGAACTACGTCATAAGTGCCGACGTTCAGATGTGGGTGATCTTCGCGATTATCGTACTCGCCTTGTGCGCTTATGTTGCCGAGAAATGGCCGATGGAGATGACCTCTCTTGGGACGATTTGCGCCATCTTGTTGTTTTTCCAGCTATTCCGTGTCGACAATCCGTCTGCTGACAGCGCCGGACTTTCACCGGCGCGTATCCTCGAAGGCTTTGCCAATCCGGCACTGATAGCCGTGCTTGCCCTGCTTGTGATGGGGCAGGGTCTGATACGTACCGGCATTCTGGATCGGGCGGCGCATTGGTTGCTGGACAACATGCGCTCGCGAATCCCCGCCATCGCCGCGATTTTGATTGTTCTTTTCATCGTCGGCGTGATCAGCGGTTTCCTCAACAACACCCCCGTGGTGATAATTTTTATCCCGATCATGCAGTCGTTAGCGCATCGTTACGGGATTTCGCCAAGCCGCGTCATGATCCCGCTCAGTTTTGCAGCAATCCTCGGCGGTATGACGACACTGATTGGCTCATCCACCAATCTCCTGGTCAATACGGCACTTATTGAAATCGGTGAGCAGCCGTTGGCCTTCTTCGATTTTACGATCCCTGGTGTAATTCTTGCGCTGACCGGGATCGGCTATGCCGTGTTTATCGTGCCGCGCCTGCTACCGGATCGGTCCAGCATGGCAGAAAGCGTGTCGAATTCCGGTTCCGGCAAACAGTTCATGGTTCAGATTGAAAGCAAGCCAGGCTCTGAATTGATCGGCGAAAGTGCTCCCGGTGGGCATTTCAAAGCCTTGCCGAATATGACGGTGCGGATGATCCAGCGTGGGGAGCGGGCTATTCTGCCGCCTTTTGAAGATCTCGTTGTCATTGAAGGAGACGTTATCGTCGTGGCCGCGACGCGCCCCGTCCTGAAGGAAGCGATCGCCGAGCATGGCGAGCTTTTTCATCCGGATCTGCGAGACGGGAAAGGCCTGGAAGATGATACCGAGGACGCCCCATGGCGGCAGAAAGATCAGGTACTGGCAGAAGTCATGATTGCGCCGGCATCGCGGCTTGTCGGGCAGACACTCCGGTTGGCCGGCTTCCGCTACAAAACCAACTGTATTGTTCTCGGAATCCAACGGCGCGCCCGGATGATCAGGGCCCGGATCACGGAAATTCGGCTGGAGGCCGGTGACGTCCTGCTGGTTCAGGGACAGCGAGATGATATTCGTGAATTACGCAACGCCCGGGATGCGATTTTAATCGAATCCTCGCGTGAAGACTTGCCGAGCCTCAATCATGCGAAGCGGGCGACGTTCCTGTTTCTGGGCGCCGTGATACTGGCGGCATTCGGTGTCGTGCCCATTGTCGTGGCGGCGTTCATTGGTGCCGTCGGTATGGTGGCAACGGGTGTGCTGAACCTTCGCCAGGCTTTTCGTGCCATTGATCCGAAAATCACGACGGCAATTGCGGCGGCATTGGCGATGAGCATTGCCCTCAGGGAAACCGGTGGTGCCATGTATGTCGCACATGGGTTGGTTTCGGTTCTCGCAGATCAGGGTGGTCTGGTGATCCTGTCGATGCTTTTCCTGATTGCCGCCTTGCTGACCAACATCATTTCCAACAACGCCGTCGCCGTCTTGTTCACGCCGATCGCCGTTGATCTGGCCGTTGAAGTCGGCGCCCCGCCGATGCTGTTTGCGATTGCCATGGTTTTTGCCGCGAACTGTTCGTTCGCTTCACCGATGGGCTATCAGACAAACCTGCTGGTTATGGGACCCGGCCATCACAAGTTTCAGGATTTCGTTCTATCCGGTATGCCGATGATCCTGATCATGTGGATCACATTCACGCTGATTGCAAAATTCCTTTGGGGAATTTGATTCCGCTCAAATACCTTATCAATTCTTCGACATCGAGCCGGTTTCATAGATCCAGACTTTGACACCCAGTTTGTATGAAATGAACAAGGCAATCATGCCGGTGACGGCAATGATCGGCCATATGACGGCTTCGGACACGCCCATCCGCGTCAGAGCAACGCCGATGGCAGCGCCAATCACTAGGCTCATGGCGGTAAAGGCAAGAATGCTGACCGAGATGGCTGCGATGATCGTGCCGGCCAGTTGCATTGCCTGGTTTCGAGTCCCCATAACCTTCGGGGAATCAGTCGCAGAGGACGTATCATTTATGAGGGTTGAAGCTTGAGGTATCGACGATTGAGGAATCAGGGTCGTCATGTCGGGACATCCTTTTGGATGAACTGGGTTTCCGTTTCGACGGGTTCGGAGCGGATAAAAGGCTGCAGCAGACGTGCAGATTTTCAAGAGTTATTGGTGTTAGAGGATTTCCGTAAGGGCTGAAAACGCATGGCTGACCTGCAAATTCAGCATTACTCGAGTGCCTTCAATACGACTTTATCTCTAAATGCCTGCGTCAACCCATTGATCGGAAATCCAATATTGCAAAATACGCTGATACGGAATTGCACCGCAGATGCTCTGAGCAGGGCACAACGACAGCCCTATAGGCCATTGTGGATTTCTTGTGGATAGTGGCTCTGTCGCAGTAATGTGAATCAGGTCAAAACGAGCGCGTTCATAAGGAACAGACGCCGTCGACCGTGGATCGCTCCCATGTTCGTGATGCCGTTTCCTGCGTGTGCCGGAGAACACCAATGAATGGTGATACTGGTAAGCGTTGCGAGTACCCGGTCGAGTTCCCGGTATTCATAGCAGTTCAGACGAATTCATATACATCAACAAACATAGTGCGGTCATTGGCTGTGCTGGCGTGACGGGTCCGCTGTGACCGCGTCTGCAGCTTTTGGAGTAACGACGTTATGTTCTCGTTTATGATGATCCTGACTACGGCTGCGGGCATTGCCGGGGCCGTTGCATTATTTCTGCTTGCGATTCTGGCGCTGCGTAACCCCCATAACCCCGAATGGATGTTCGGCGAAAGTTTCTCACAGCTTGCCGCTTTGCTGTTAACAGTCGGGATTGTTTCGGCTTTGTCCGTAGCCGTTCAGGAATTTTATTCAAACGGCATGACTGTCACGATGGCACTGATCATTACGTCGGTTATCATTTTGGTTTCCGGTGTTGCATTTTATGTTCTGTTTGGTATGGGCGAGCGTATGCGCCGGGCCAACGACGGCCATTCAACATTCGAACGGGTTGGTCATGGAGCAGTAATACCAGGCAAGGCTTTGACGCATTAATCACTTGCCGGGCCTTTAGCCGGGATGCCGAATTGTCGAGCACACGAAGCCATGAGTTGATCCCGTAACCACTTGTGCGGGGGGTCGTTGTTGTAGCGGTCATGCCAGTACAGCGACCAGTCGAACTCATTGTCAAATATATCCAGTTTGTGTATGCGAAGCGGGTACTTCTCAACGACCCGCTTCGCAAATGACGCCGGCACCGCAGCGATGAGCGACGTTGCACAGAGAATATCGGGGACAGCGAGCCAATGCGGGACGGAGATCGAAACATTCCGTTGTAGCCCCATTTTACGCAATTGCAGGTCGGCAAATCGATGATCGACAGGGCTTTGTGATACCCGGATCTGCGGCATGGCGGCAAAGGTCTCGGCGCTGGCCAATTGCGCCTTTATCTTGAGGTCACGCCGGGCCAGGCAGACCACGGAATCACGATAGAGTTTTGACACCCGAACCGATTTAGACACGTCCAGTCCGGTACTGATGGCGACGTCGATCTTGTCGTGCACGAGCGCATCCTCGGTCTGATCTGGCGACAGGTGATCTATGGCCAGCTTTATTCCCGGGGCCTGCTGCTCAAGAATTTGGGCGAAATCCTGCAGTAGGAGAAACGTTAAAAGATCCGACATCCTGATGCGAAAGGCGCGCTCACTGACGTCAGGATCAAATGCACGCGGTGACTCAATGACGTTTTCGATTTCACGAAGCACATTCCGAACCTCGATCTCCAGCGCCATCGCCCGCTCGGTTGGAATCATGTCGTGTCCTTGCCGCACCAGCAGAGGATCCTCAAACAAAATCCGGAGCCGTCCAAGTGCCGCGCTCATTGCCGATTGTCCGACGCCCAACCGTTCGGCGGCACGAGAGACATGCCGCGTTTGCAGCAGGGCATCGAAGTATACGAGCAAATTGAGATCGATATTTCTCAAGTTCATGATTTGCACCTTTTGCAGCGCTCCTGCGGTATGTCCCCGTACCTCTTAAATGACGGCTTCACGACGAAGGACGGCGATTTCTTTATCCCCCATGCCGCACCGCTCGCGGAGGATTTCATCCGAATGTTCGCCAAGAATCGGCGGTGCTATATACTGATCAAGGGTCGATTCGCTCATATGAAGAGGTGATTTTATCCCCTTTACGGGGCCGGCTGTGGCATGTGGCATGACTGCTATCATGTCGCGATCGCGAAGCACGTCGCTTTCGCAGACCTCGGCAACTGTCCTGATCGCTGCTGCGGGTATACCGGCGGCTTCAAGCTCAGCGATCCAGGTATCCCGGGGCTTCGATTTCATCAATTCGGCGAGAATCGGGACCAGAACGTCCCTGTTTGCCACCCGGTCCGGTGCCAGGGCAAATTTCGGATCTAGCAGCAAGTCATCCCGACCGAGCAGATTGCAGAAGCGTTTCCACAGCGAGTCATTTGCGATTCCCAGATTGATCCATGCTTGATCTTCTGTTTCGAAAGCTTCGTACGGGACAATCGTCGCGTGCGCATTGCCGCGTCGCCTGGGCGCTTCACCGGTTGCGAAATAGATACTCGCATTGAACGTCAGTAGTGCGCTTGCCGATTCCAGCATCGAAATGTCGATGAACTGACCCTGGCCCGTCGCATTTTTTACCAACAATGCGGCCAGAATACCGTTTACCGCAGTTTGACCGGTTACCAGATCGGCGATAGAGGTGCCAACCTTATGCGGCGCACCATCGGCTGGCCCGGTCAGGTCCATAATTCCGGATTCCGCCTGAACAATCACGTCATAGCCGGGTCTGTCACGCTGAGAACCCGTTTGGCCGAAACCGGAAATGGAACAATAAACGATGCCATTGTTTCGGCGGGCAACGTCTTCGTAGCCAAATCCCAGTCGGGCCATGACTCCCGGCCGGAAATTTTCGACAAGCACATCACTGTCCGCAATCAGTTGCCAGAGTATCTCTTTGCCTTTGTCGCTTTTCAGATCAAGCGTGAGACTTCGCTTATTCCGGTTCACAGACAAATAGTATGCTGCCTGATCCCCCTGGTAGGGCGGTGCAAACCCACGCGAGTCATCACCATCTTTCGGGTGCTCGACCTTGATGACATCGGCCCCCATGTCACCAAGGATCATCGTGCAGTACGGACCGGCAACGACGCGAGTCAGGTCCAGAACCTTGATGGCCTCGAGGGGGCGCATGTCACGCTCCGGTCAAGGCTGCGGCAAGTGCCTTGAAATCCTCGACGATCAGATCCGGCTGATGCGGCGTCTCACCGAACGGGCGCTTGCGGCGATCTATGAATGCCGTCCGCATGCCGTATGCCTTGGCACCAATGCAGTCGAACGCATGGTTCGCGACGAACAGGCAGCTCGACTGCTCCTCGCCGGTAATCTGCTCGGCGGAGGCATAGGTCTGCCAGTGCGGCTTGAAGTACCCGGACTCCTGGACTGAAATCGTGAAGTCCATTTTAAAGCCGATGTGCGGCTTTGCTGCTTCAAGCATGTCACGGTCACCGTTCGAAAGAATCGCCAGTTTGTAGCCGGCATCGCGAAGTTTCTGCAGCGCTTCCAGTACATCCGGAAAAGGCTTTAAACTTTCGATCTGGCTGACGAGCCACCGGACTTCGTCTTGCGTGTAACTTATGCCGCAACGGTCCATGACAAACGACACTGCACGATGACCAATCTGACGGTAAGGGGTATGGCCCCGGTCACACAGCGCATCAATCATCGAGTTTTCGAAATGCGTACGGCGCCACCACGTTACGAAACGGTGCGGCTCGCCTTTCCAACCCTTTGCTTTTAAGAAAGGTGTCGTGGCCTCTGTCAGGCCATTTTGCATGTCCACGACGGTCCCGTATTGGTCAAAGATGAGAATTTTTGTTTCACGAGCGAGAACTGAAGTGTTTTCCATGATAGAGCTCCATTCATTGCAAAAGTTTGATTGAGCTAAATTGATACGCTCGCCATTCACATTAATATAATCGATATATATGATACGTATATTGATACAAAATATACTTCAAGAAAGCCCTGCAAATCTGAGCAATGCCCACTACAAATAATCGAGCTTGAAATCTTCTTTTTTCTGAGTAGGTTTGCAGCGGGCCACATCTCCCCAACGAGATGCGACCTTTCTGTGAGGAAAGGAGATAACATGAACACCCTTCAGAAGCCGGGCACCCGTCCGGCAAACCCTAATTTCTCATCCGGTCCCTGCTCGAAACGTCCTGGTTGGCGTCCCGAAGTGCTGGCAGACGCTTTCGTCGGCCGCTCGCACCGCCATAAGACCGGCAAGGCGCGGATCAAGGAAGTTATTACCCGTACTCGCGAAATGCTCGGTATTCCCGACGATTTCCGCATCGGTATCGTGCCGGCATCGGACACGGGCGCCGTCGAGATGGCGCTGTGGTCGGTCCTCGGCCCGCGTGATGTCGAGGTTCTGGCCTGGGAAAGCTTCGGCAAGCAATGGGCCGTTGATGTCAAAAACCATCTGCATTTAAAGAACGTCAGAATCACCGAAGCCGCCTATGGCGAGATACCGGATCTCGGAGCTGTCGATTTCAGCCGCGACGTGATTTTCACCTGGAACGGCACCACCGGTGGCGTGCGTGTCCCGAACGGGGATTGGATTCCCGCCGACCGCGAAGGTCTGACCATCGTCGACGGCACGTCAGCGGTGTTCGCCATGGATATTCCGTGGGACAAAACCGATATCGTTACATGGTCATGGCAGAAGGCAATGGGCGGCGAGGCTGCGCACGGCATGCTGGTGCTGAGCCCTCGTGCGGTGGCCAGAATCGAAAGTTATGATCCGCCCTGGCCTTTGCCGAAGGTTTTCCGCCTCAAGAAAAAAGACAAGCTGAACGAGGAAATCTTCGAAGGCGTAACCATCAACACGCCGTCCATGCTGTGCGTTGAAGATGCGCTGGATGGCCTCAGATGGGCTGATACCATCGGCGGTCTGAAAGGCCTGCTGGATCGGGTCGAGGCGAATTTCAAGACCCTCAGCGCCTGGGTCGAGAAAGCCAACTGGATCGATTTCATCTGCCAGAACCCGGCAGCGCGATCCGACACTTCGGTGGTGCTGGTGGTCACCGATCCGTGGTTTGCGACCCTTAACGAAGATCAACAGCGCGACGCCATCAAAAAGATGACCGGTTTGCTGGACGATGAAGGGGCGGCATATGATGTCGGCTCGCACCGTGACGCACCGCCGGGCTTACGCATTTGGTGCGGCGCGACGGTCGAAGCGTCCGACCTTGCGAAACTCGGTCCGTGGCTCGATTGGGCCTATGCGCGTGTCAAATCAGACCTGCAGGAGGTCTGATCATGGTCAAAGTTCTGATCTCCGACAAAATGTCACCGCTCGCCGCCGACGTGTTCAGATCGCGTGGCATCAAGGTTGATGTCATTACCGATCTCGACAAGGAAGCGCTGGCTGAAAAAATCGGCGAATACGATGGCATTGCCATCCGCTCATCGACGAAAATAACCCCGAAGATCCTGGCAAAACCGGGCATCCTTAAGGTGATCGGCCGTGCCGGGATCGGCGTCGATAACGTCGATACCAAGGCTGCGACCGGTGCCGGTATCGTTGTTATGAATACGCCGTTCGGCAATGCCATCACCACGGCAGAACACGCCATCACGATGATGCTGTCGCTGGCCCGGCAAATTCCGGCGGCCAATGCATCGACCCATGCCGGCAAGTGGGAAAAGTCCGGTTTCATGGGGGTTGAACTGATGGGCAAGACGCTCGGCATCATCGGTTGCGGTAACATCGGCGCCATCGTTGCGGATCGGGCACAAGGCCTGAAAATGAAAGTCATCGCCTTTGACCCGTTTTTGTCCGAAGAAAGGGCGCAGGCTCTTGGTGTTGAAAAAGTCGATCTGGACGGTCTGCTCGGGCGGGCGGATTTTATCTCGCTGCACACACCGCTGACGGACCAGACCAGAAACATCATCGATGCCACAGCGATCAATAAAGCCAAACCCGGTGTGCGTATCATCAATTGCGCGCGCGGGGGTCTGGTTGACGAAGTGGCCCTGAAGGCTGCCCTGGACAGCGGCCATGTAGCCGGTGCCGCACTGGACGTGTTCGTTGTCGAACCGGCGACAGAAAATCCGTTGTTCGGCATGGAGCAGGTGGTGTGCACGCCGCATCTCGGCGCATCGACATCGGAAGCGCAGGAAAAAGTCGCCGTCCAGGTGGCGGAACAAATGGCTGATTATCTGCTGACGGGGGCCGTTACCAACGCCCTCAACATGGCTTCGGTGACAGCTGAAGAAGCACCGAAGCTGAAGCCCTACATGGTGTTGGCCGAGCAACTGGGCGGTTTCGCCGGTCAGGCGACGCAAAGCGCCATCAAGGGGATCGAGATTTGTTACGAGGGGGATGTCTCGACCCTGAATACCAAGCCGTTGACGGCAATTGTCGTCAAAGGTGTGCTCGGCCCGCTGCTGGAAGGCGTCAATATGGTCAACGCACCGGTGATTGCCGAAGAACGCAACATCAAGATCACCGAAGCCAAATCCGAAACGGCCGGCAACTACCATACGCTGATCACGGTGACGGTGACGACCGAAAACCAGAAACGTTCAGTCAAGGGAACGCTGTTCAACAACGAACCCCGTCTGGTTGAAATCAAGGGTATTCATATCGACGCCAAGCTTGGGCCGAACATGCTTTATCTGGCGAACCATGATAAGCCGGGGCTGATCGGTGCGCTCGGCACACTTCTTGGTGAAGCCGGGGTCAATATCGCGACCTTCAATCTTGGCCGTGCGGATCAGGGCGGCGATGCCATTGCCTTGATTGAAATCGACGGTCCGCCGCCGGCCAGCGTTGTCGCCCGGGTGCAAAGCCTCGAGCACGTGGTGCACGCCATCCCGATGCGGTTTTAAGCAGCGTCGCTGGCTTTCGGCACCGGCGGGCGGTCGTCGCCGATCTTTGACATGTCGAACGGCGTCGTCTGATAGATCGAGTTGATCCAGTTGCCGAACAGGATATGCGCGTTCGAACGCCAAGTGTTGACCGGCACCTTGCTCGGATCATCGTCCGGGTAATAGTTCTTCGGCACCTGAATGGCACTGCCCTTGGCGACATCACGGGAATACTCGTCGCCAAGCGTGTTGGAATCGTATTCCAGATGATTGAACATGTGCACATGATTGAGCACCGGATCAAAGACCAGCGCCATGCCGGCTTCTTTTGAGTCCGCCAAAACCTGCAGATGGCTGAATTTTGTCAGATCAGCGCGGTGATTTTCCGTATGCCGCGACACCGGTATCGGGATCGAGTCGTTGAGCCCTCGTGTCAGTGGCGAGGCAGGATCAAGAACGTTATGTCTGAAAATGCCGAAAGCTTTTTCGGGCAATTGATATTTCGGGATCCCGTAAAAATGATGCAGTGCCGCCTGCGCACCCCAGCACAGATTGAAGCCAGCATGAACATTGCTCAGCGACCAATCGAAAATGTCGGAAAGTTCCGGCCAGTAGCGCACTTCCTCAAACGGTAATTTTTCAATCGGTGCACCGGTTACGATCAGGCCATCGAACTTCTGATCCCTGACGTCGGTCCAGGGATGGTAGAAATCCAGTAGATGCTGTTCCGAAGTGGTTTTCGGTTTGTGCGTGGTCAGTGACAGCAACGTCACTTCGACCTGCAACGGCGTTGCGCCCAGCACGCGAGCCAGTTGCGTTTCGGTTTTAATTTTTTCCGGCATCAGATTGAGGATCGCGATCTTCAGCGGGCGGATGTCCTGACGCGTTGCATCTTCGTCTTTAATGATAGGCACGCCTTCGCTCTCGAGCACTTTGCGCGCCGGTAATTCGGACGGAATTTTGATCGGCATTGCAGCGTAATCCTTAAATTTCGATGCCGCGCCCGGCGGCACGATCCTTACAGACTTTCAAATAGCGAACAGCATTGGCTTGCGCAACCTTGCTGGTCGCTGATTGCTCTAGGATCAAGTCATACAACTGGCGGATAAAGCCGTCGCTGTCAGGTGCCTTGCCGTTGTTAATATCACCTGAGAACAATTGATTGACGTCGATGGAAAACCCGTAACGTGCAGCAAAATCCTCGTAGCGGGGCTTGCGATCCTCAAGCAGTAATGGAAACAGACGTCTTGCGAAATTCTTGCGGTCCACGCCATGCCCGTCATCCGGTTCGCCGGCCAGGTGTTTGTCGATAAATGCCGGGTGATAGAACAACGGTTTCGGATCGGAAACGGCCCGGCGTTTGAGCGCCTCTTCACCTTCGGCGTTGGCACGCACATAAATGATCAGGGTATTGTCGCGGAGCGCAGAAATAACCGGATCTTCGGGGTTCTTGATATCGGCAATCTCGCACAGGCTGCCGGATGCATCATTGATGAAATCCTTGCAGGAATAGATTTTCCAGGCTTTTTCGAGGAACCGCGAGACATCGCGCATCGAGTTGATCTCGGCGTCGCGATACTGCAACTGTCGCTCAAGGAATGCCGCTTTTTCAAGACCACCCGTCACAGGGTCGCCGAACATGCCGAGATAGGTCGAAACCGGATCCAGATTATCAACCGAAATGTTATGATTGATATAGATGGAATCGGATCGTAGCAGGTCAGCAATAAACGGGTCGGTGCGCATGATCCGGAATTTGATGTTATCAAGGATGTGCTCGGCCAGATAGGCGGTGCCGATACGGTAATCGGCTGAATAATGGAACCAGTTGGCACTGCGCCGGAGCGACGTTGACAGCATGGTTTTGCCGACGCCGGACATGCCCAGCAGCGTTACCGCGTGGGGCAGGGCGCGAAATATCTCATAAGGCGGTATCTGGTCAGACATAGTAAATCGGTTCTCATTCAAAATTTTGCGCACTTTAGAGTGTTGCCGGCGCTTCTGACAGAATTTCCCCGCAAAACCGGGCAGCGTCAAACATACGTTTTGCAAATGGGAATTTCATAAAATCTCGAAAATGTGTCTCGAAAGATCGCTACTTAATGATAGAGTCCCCTCAGGGAGTGCTCACGAACCGAAATCACTGCCAAAAGATAAATCCAGGGAGACATCAGTATGCAAAAATCACTCAATATCGATCCGGATAAATGCACCGGGTGCCTGCAATGCGAACTGGCGTGTTCATATGACAATGAAAACGCCTTCAATCCTGCAAAATCCCGCATAAAAGTGTTTTCTTTCCATGATAAGGGCCGATTTGTGCCTTACACCTGCACGCAGTGCGATGAAGCCTGGTGTTTGCACGCCTGTCCCGTTGACGCCATCACCCTTGATAAGGCGACCGGTGCGAAAATCGTTTCCAACAATCTGTGTGTCGGCTGCAAGGTCTGTACCATCGCCTGCCCGTTCGGCACGGTGAATTACAACGCCGATACCGGCAAAGTGGTCAAATGCGATCTGTGTGAAGGCGATCCGGAGTGTGCCAAGGCATGTCCGACCGATGCCATCACCTATGTCGATGCCAACTGGACCGGTCTCGACAAGATGCGTGCCTGGGCGGAAAAAACGGATTCTGGTCAATCAGCAACTGCATAGAAAAGGGAGGAAGACATCATGGCATGGGCAAAAAAAATCCTCCGCGTCAATCTGACCGAGGGAACATGCAAGACCGAGCCGCTGAACATGGATTGGGCCGCCAAGTATCTTGGCCAACGTGGACTGGCGACGAAATATTTTGTTGAGGAAGTTGACCCCAAGGTCGCCCCCCTCAGCCCCGCGAACAAACTGATCATGGCGACCGGTCCGCTGACCGGGACTTCGGCATCGACAGCCGGGCGTTATTCCGTGATCACCAAGGGGGCGCTGACCGGTGCCATCGCATGCTCGAATTCGGGCGGCTTCTTTGGTAACGAAATGAAGAATGCCGGCCTCGACATGATTATTTTTGAAGGCGCCTCGAAGAAGCCCGTCTATCTGTTCATTGACAACAACGATGCCAAACTGATGGATGCATCCGATATGTGGGGCACCAGCGTCTGGGATACCGAGGATCACATTAAAAAGGTCCATGGCGATCCGCAGATCCGTGTCGCTTCGATCGGCATTTCCGGTGAAAAGGGCGTCAAGTACGCCTGTGTCGTCAATGACTACCACCGTGCTGCCGGACGTTCCGGTGTCGGGACAGTGATGGGGTCTAAAAACCTCAAGGCGGTTGCCATCCGTGGCACCATGGGCATCGGCGTCAAGGATCCGAAACGCTTCTTCGCGGCCGCCGCCGCCGGCAAAGCGGTGCTTGCCGGTAATGCCGTCACCGGACAGGGGCTTCCGGCTTTCGGGACTCAGGTTCTGATGAACGTGATCAATGAAACGGGTGCATTGCCGACGCGCAATCACCGCGACATTCAGTTCGAAGGGGCGCATTCGATCTCGGCAGAAGCAATGGCCGAACCCAGAGAGTCTGATGGCAAGCCGAACCTGGTGCGTAACGCAGCCTGCTTCGGGTGCACCATTGCATGCGGTCGTATCTCGACGATTGACCGGACCCACTATACGGTCGCTGAACGTCCGCAGTACCAGGTCGCATCCGGGGGGCTTGAATACGAGGCTGCCTGGGCACTGGGCGCTGCAACCGGCGTTGACGATCTGAACGCACTGACGTTTGCCAACTTCATCTGTAACGAGCAGGGATTTGATCCGATTTCATTCGGCGCCACCGTTGGTGCTGCGATGGAAATGTATGAAGATGGTGTGATTACCGATAAGGAAACCGGCGGGATCGAGCTCAAGTTCGGCAGCGCCAAGGCGCTGACGGATCTGGCCGAACTGACCGGCAAAGGTGAGGGCTTCGGTGCAGAAATCGGCCTTGGTTCAAAACTGCTGTGCGAGAAATACGGCAGACCTGAACTTTCGATGTCGGTCAAAGGCCAGGAATTCCCGGCTTATGATTCCCGCGGTATTCAGGGTATGGGTCTGACCTATGCTACGTCCAACCGCGGTGCCTGCCATCTGCGTTCCTATACGGTTGCGTCTGAAGTTCTAGGGATTCCGGAAAAAACCGATCCGCTTGCTTCAGAAGGCAAGGCCGGTCTTGTGAAGGCGTTTCAGGATGCGACGGCTGTTTTCGACAGCGCCGGCATCTGCGTCTTCACCTCGTTCGCATGGTCACTTGAAGACGTTGCCCCGCAGATTGATGCGGCATGTGAAGGTGAATGGTCGGTCGACAACCTGCTCGAAGTCGGGGAACGGATCTGGAATCTTGAGCGTAACTTCAACAACGCTGCAGGTTTCACCGCCGCCGATGACAAATTGCCGGAAAGACTGCTCAAGGATGCAGCGAAAACCGGCCCGGCCAAAGGCCTTACCAGCCAGCTCGCCAAAATGCTGCCGGAGTATTATCAGCTCCGCGGCTGGACAGCTGAAGGTGTGCCGACCAACGAGACGCTGAATCGTCTCGGGCTTTGACGGACAGGGGGAGAGGTCCGGCCAATCCGGTGCCTCTCCCCTGACCGACCTCTCGGAGGATAAAAAATGACTTATGTAATAATTGGTGCCGGGCCTACCAGTGTCACTGCTGCCGACACGTTGCGCAAAGCAGACCCCAAATCAGCCATCATCATGATCGGTTCCGAGCCGGAGCCGCCTTATTCGCGTATGGCCATCCCTTATGTGCTGACGGGTCTGATTGCAGAGCAGGGAACTTATCTCCGCAAGGAAAAAGGCCACTACGACAAGAATGCAATCCAGTATCGTCAAGGCGTCGTCGTTTCAATTGACCCCAAAAAGAAAACCGTCAAACTCGCTGACGGCAGCGAACAAGCCTACACAAAATTGCTGATTGCGACGGGTGCCAGTCCTGTAAAGCCACCGATTGAAGGCCTTGAGCTTCCCGGCGTGCATCATTGCTGGACCCTCGAAGATTGCCGTAACATCATGAAGTTCGCCGACAAGGGGGCCGATGTCGTTCTGATGGGGGCCGGCTTTATCGGTTGCATCATCATGGAAGCCCTGGCGGAACGTGGCGTTAATCTGACGGTCGTCGAGGCGCTTGATCGTATGGTGCCGCGCATGATGAACGAGGCTGCCGGCAACATGGTCAAAGTCTGGTGCGAGAAGCAGGGCGTTGATGTCCATACCTCGACCAAGGTTACCAAGCTCGAACACTCAGCCGATGCCATAGACACGCTGAAGGTCGATCTGGACAACGGCAAAAGCATCCCTGCACATCTGGTCGTCGTCGCTACCGGCGTCAGATCCAATATCGGCTTTGTTGAAGGGGCCGGCCTGAAGACCGAGCAGGGCATTCTGGTCGATGAATTTATGCGAACCAATGTCGATGACATCTATGCGGCCGGTGACTGTGCACAGGGGCCTGATTTCTCTGGTGGCTGGGCCGTTCATGCCGTGCAGCCGACGGCTGTCGATCATGGCCGGATCGCAGGTCTTAACATGGCCGGCAAACAGGCCGCCTATAAAGGCAGCCTGCAGATGAACGTGCTCGATACCGTTGGCCTGATATCGGCGAGTTTCGGCAAGTGGGATGGTGTCAAAGGTGGCGACCACGCCGAAGCCATCGATGCGGAAAATTTCCGATACATGCGTCTTGAATTTGAAGGCGATAAAATCGTCGGTGCCCTGTCACTTGGTCGTACCGATCATATCGGTGTGCTGCGTGGCCTGATCCAGACCGAGGTCCGCTTAGGCGAATGGAAAGAGATACTGATCGCAGATCCGCATTTGATCGCCGATGCCTACGTTGCTTGTTCCCATTAACCGGGGGCTTCTGCGCGCATGAAAGTTCGTATCAAGCTCTATGCGTCGCTGGGGGAGTTTCTGCCCGCTGGCGCCGTCAAGAACGAGGCTGATATCGAGGTCGGGGATACGCCGTCACCGACCCAAATCATTCACCGGCTGGGATTGCCGGAAAAAATGTGCCATATGGTGCTGATCAATGGCGTCTACATTGCGCCGGAAGACCGCAACGTCACGTTGCTTGCAGAAGGCGATCATCTCGCCATCTGGCCGCCAGTGGCAGGCGGCTAGTCGGCCTGATGCGATCGACAATGAAGTCCCCGTCGACCACCCTGAAAAAGCAGATGGGTATCACCCGAGCCGAGTTTATGCGCCTTTTACCGCGTGCTTTGGACAGTGACGGATTTGTCGTATCAGGCTCGCATATCCACTTTGCTCTAGAGGATGCAAAAATCCTGGAGATTGATCTGGGCTCGGAAAGTGTCCGCCAGATTGCCCTGATGCAAATGCCGACCATGCCGGTGACGTTGACGTTTACTGGGTTTAGCGCTGCCGAATATAAAGTCCTGCTGCAACGTTTCGAACGTGCTTATCAGCGTGGCGGGGGCTGAAGGCAACAAGCAGATCGTCAGGAGGCGAAAGGGTTCTTCCCGGACCGGGTGTGGATACGGATCGGAATGCCTTCCAGGCCGAAATCATCGCGCAGCCCGTTGACGAGATAGCGCAAATAGCTCTCCGGCAACTTCACGGCTGTTGAGGAAAACAGATAAAAGGTCGGTGGTCTGGATTTGGCCTGTGTCACGTAACGCACGGACAGGCGCTTGCCGTGTGAGCCCATCGGGGGTTGGTGGGCTTCAAGCATCTTTGACAGCCAGCGGTTCAGCGCACCGGTCGGCACGCGGGCATTCCACAAATCGAAAATCTCGAACACAGTAGGCAGAAGTTTGTCGACGCCGCGCCCGGTCAGGGCCGACATGGTGACAACGCGAACGCCCCTGATCTGTTGTAACGAAGTCTGCAGACGGGCGTTGATCTGCGCCATCGCAGCCGATTTGTCTTTCACGGTATCCCATTTGTTGACGGCAATGATCAGGGCCCGGCCTTCGTCGACGACTTTGCGGGCAATATTCAGATCCTGGCGTTCCAGCGGCTGGTCTGCATCGAGAACGAGCACCACAACCTGGGCATATTGAATGGCCCGGTAGGTGTCGTTGACGGCCAGATACTCAAGTTTCTCCGAAACACGGGCCTGTTTCCTCAAGCCCGCAGTGTCGACCAGTTTGATTTCACGGCCCTGGTAAGTCCACGTGGTCGCAATGGCGTCGCGCGTGATGCCTGCCTCAGGACCGGTCAGCATGCGGTCCTCGCCAAGCAAGCGATTCACCAATGTCGATTTGCCTGCATTCGGGCGGCCGACGATGGCCAATTGCAGGGGGGATGCCAATATTTTTTCGTCGTCGTCCTCTTCGCCGCTATCGGCAATCGGGATCAAATCGCTGTCATCCATTAATGCCTGTTCGGCTATGACAGCCACCGCGCGCTCATGGAACGGCAACAGGGCATCATAGAGTGCGTCCATGCCAAGGCCGTGTTCGGCGGAAATGGCAATTGGCTCGCCGAGGCCAAGGCTGTAGGCCTCATAGAGACCGCTTTCGGCCTGTTTGCCTTCGCACTTGTTGACGCCAAGCAGAACCGGCGTTTTCTGGGTTCTCAGCCATTGGGCAAAGTGACTGTCACTCGGCGTGACGCCGGCTCGGCCATCAATCAGCAAAAGCACGACATCGGCATCGGCGACAGCATTCTCGGTTTGTTTGCGCATGCGGCCTTGCATGCTGTCATCGGTGGCTTCTTCGAGGCCAGCGGTGTCGAACAGATGGAATTTCAGATCGGAAATGGATCCTTCGCCTTCACGCCGATCACGGGTCACGCCGGGGGTGTCGTCGACAATAGCCAGACGCTTGCCGACAAGCCGATTAAACAGCGTCGATTTGCCGACGTTAGGCCGGCCAATAATGGCAAGTGTGAAGGTCATTTAAGTATCCGGTCTTATGCCTAAGTCACCGATAAGCGACAAGATCGGCATCATTGGCAAGAAAAATGACGGTCCCATCCGCGATAATCGGTGGCACGGAAACGCCATCGGGCATTTCCACAACGCCGATCAGGTGCCCATCATATGGGGAAATTGCCAGCGCTTCCCGGTCAGAACCGGCGACAATCAGGCGGTCACTGGCAAGTATCGGGCCTGTCCACGTGATCGGATCTTCGTGGTCTTTCGGATTTTCGTATTGCGGCAAACCAATGACCCAGAGAACCTTTCCGTCAGTTCTGGAAACGCAGATAAGCTCGTTATCATTGGTGATGGTGTAAATGTAGTCACCGGCGACCCACGGGCTTTCCGTACCACCGATTTCCCGAGTCCATAGCCGCCGCCCGGTACGAAGATCAATCGCGGCCATAACGCCGGCATGACTGATGGCAAAAACCTTACCACGGTCGATGACCGGTCGACCGCGGATCTGGGCAAGTGAAGCGACAGCATCGGTGCGTCGGATCGAAACCAGATTTTCCTGCCAGATCACTTTGCCGGTGTCGACGCGGAGCGCAAAAAGTTCGCCCGACGAATAGGGGACAACGACGATCCCGTTGTCGACGGCGGGACTGGCAGCGCCCAGCAGAGCGGCCGTTTCCTGCGCGCCGGCATGGGTCCACAGTGTTTTCCCGTCACGGGCATCGAATGCAATCAGATTGTTGTCGACAGTAACGATAAAGACCCGGCCACCACGCACGGTTGGTGCTGCGCGTAACGGTACGCCGACTTTTTCCTGCCATACGACCTTTCCGGTTTTTGCATCTACGGCAAATATAACGCCAAAGCCTGTTGCGACGAAGATCCGGCCACGCTCATAGGCAATGCCGCCGCCAATATGCCCCTCATCGTCAATTCTTGGTTCCAGGTCGGCGTCCCAGATCGTATTGCCGTTTTTCAGATCGTAGGCGGTTAACTGTGATTGTGTGTCGAGGGCGTAGACAACGCTGTCGCTGACAATCGGGGAGCTGACGAAGCGAAGCTTGTCGTTGGCGCCCGAGCCGATATCACGGCTCCAGACTTGGTGAAGGTCATCACTGACGGCAATGTGATGCATGGCGTGATTGGCATAGCCGCCGGCCATTGGCCAATCCGAGTTGGCGCTGGGCGCAGGTAGAATGATGTCGACTTCGTTTGGGGCCACATCGGCATGCAGACTGCGTTCGTTTGCCAATACGGAAATGCGTTCACCGGGAAGCGGTTTCTCTTTTTTGCCAAACGGATCCCAGTCCTTGATGGCACTGCAGCCGCCAAGCGACATCGACGCAACCATCATAACCACGAGGATGGAAAAGCCGGGTCTGGATATGAAATGGCGTAGGGATAAACTCATTGGCCAATCGCTTGTAATAATTCCTGTGAACGAGATCGTACGCCGCCCGGTGCTTGCGGGTCCAGCGTGATTGCTTGCAGTTGTTCCCGGGCGAGATCCGGTTTTCCAAGTGAAATGGCGGCAACAGCGATCATTTCCCGGGCGGAATGGCGCCAGCTGCTATTCGGTGAGGCCAAAGGCTGTAAGCGGTCGATAACTGCCTGAGCATTGTCCTTGCTGATATCAAGCAATTCGACAGCGGCCAATATGGTGGCCAAATCGCGAAATGAGTCGGAAACGCCGGTATCACGGGTGATCGCATCATAGGCGTCGACAGCCTTTTGCTGTTGGTCGGTCTTTGCCAGCAGTGCCGCATGGCGAAGCTTAACCAGAACCTCGATATCGCCAAATTTGGCGTTTTCAATTTTGGTCAGGCTTTCAATGGCGGCTTCGGCATTGCCGCTTTCGGCCAATGTCGCGGCGCCAATCAGCTGATCGGTTGATTCCTGACGTACACTGCGGTCATAGGCTCGCCAACCCTGATAGCCGGCAACGCCAATGACCACGGCAATAGCAACGCCGATGACGTAATGACCGTATGCTTTCCACAGCTTTTGAGCCTGTTCGTGGCGCAGTTCGTCATCAATTTCGCGTAAAAGGGCGTTGTCTTCCGTCTCAGCCAAGGTCGTCTCCGTAAAATTGGTCCAAAGGTATATCCAGGACCCTATTAAAATGCGCCCAAACATATCGGGGTGAGGCCCGGATGGCAAACGATTGCAGCGGCTTAGGGTCGGGATTGTCAGGAGAGCCCCAAGGTGTATCTTAATCCGCCATTAACCATTGTTACTGCACAATGGCTGATGTCTTAAGGAGGCTCCGGTTTCATGAAGAAGTATGCCAAGTGGCTGCTCGTAGCGTTTGTGCTGACATCAGGCTTGGCTGTCACGGCCTGCAGCCCTGTCAGCATTGGCCAGGTAGAAGCCGTTTCGGTTATGGGATCCGACAAAACCGTCGTTGATCACCTGATTTCGTTTGGCAGCGGCAAAAACTGCTCGATTTTACGCAAAGAACAGGGATTAACCTATTGCGTCGAAGATATGCCGCAAATCAGGCAGAATATTTATTGCTATCGTGATCTTGGCGGGGTGAGCTGCTACGACCGTGCTGATCCGTATGGCAGTAGCCAAAGTCAGCAACGGGTTGACCGGAACGCCCACAATCTGCCGAAATGATTGATATATTTACAGCGCGTGCTTGCAGTCTGATCGAGACAGTGGGGCGGGTAACCGTTGTAATATGACCTTCCGCTTTATCTACACGACCATCCTGACGTGCCTGATTATTTCGGGCGTTGCCGGCTGGATATTTTTTGGTGAGCGGGAACCCGATCCCAAAGAAGAGGCCATCAAGGCTTATCAGCTGTCACTTCAGTCCGAACGCCGTTCGGCGGAAAAAGGCGACGTTCAGGACTGGACGCGCTATGCCCGATCGTTGGTCAACGGGCCTGAAGGCCTGAGCGATCCAAAGGAGGCGATGAACTGGTATCGCAAAGCTGCCGACAAGGGGTATGCCCCGGCGCAGGTCGGAATTGGTGACCTGTTTGCCATGGGACTTGGCGTGCAGAAAAATGATTACCGGGCGCAGGAGTGGTACAAGCTGGCGACCCGGTTGTCGCGCAACGCAGATGCCAATTTCAAGGTCGGAGAAGGCTATTTTCGGGGGCAAGGGGAGCCACAGGATTTTGGTACGGCCTTGTCCTATTATCAGACGGCAGCAAAGTACGGCCACCCGGTCGCCCAATATCTGATCGGTTCCATGTATGAGGCCGGTTGGGGCGTCGATCGAAATCTCATTGAAGCCTGGGTCTGGTACAAGCGGGCGCTGCCGCATGCCGATGTTGTCGCCAGTCACGATGAAAATTATAACGTTCAGAAGGCACTGGACGGGGTTAGCCGGCACATGAATCAGAGCCAGCTCGATGAAGCCGCCAAACGTCTGGCAAATACCCAGAAATAATCACCAACGCCGTTGACGGAATCCATCTGAGCCAGCAACATCCCGCCATGACCATAAATGCCGTCACATTTGATCTTTGGGACACCGTCTTTGACGACGAGTCCGATGAGCCGAAACGTCTGTCGAATGGATTGATGAGCAAGGCTGAAACCCGCCATCAGTTACTGCTTGAGGCCTTGCAGCGCCACTATCAGGTAAGCCGTGCAGAGATCGATCTGGCCTATGCCGTTGCCAATGCGGCTTTCTATAAAGTTTGGCAGGAAGCCAGCATTACCTGGACTTGCCGGGAGCGCTTGCAGGTTTTGCTCAACGGTCTTGGCAAACCACTACCGGACGACGAACTGAAGACACTGGCCGATGCCATGGGGCAACTCGAAGTCGATGTGCCGCCGGATATACTGCCGGGCGTCAGGGACGCCATTGGAACGCTGAGTGAACGCTATAAGCTATGCGTCGTTTCCGACACCATCGTGACGCCGGGGTCCGGCCTCAGGGACATTCTCGCCCATCACGACCTTTTGAAATACTTCAGTGGCTTTGCGTTTTCTGACGAGGTCGGCCGATCTAAACCGCATGCCGCCATGTTCGCCAGCGCCAGAGATCAGATGGGCGTTCCCTTTGAACAGATGGTTCATATCGGTGATCGCGACAATAAGGATATCAAAGGGGCGCAGGCGGTCGGCATGAAAGCCATTCTTTATACTGAAAAACGCGATGCCGATCGCTACACTACATCGGCCGATGCCGTCTGCACCACGCACCGCGATCTGGCCGGCATCATCAATGCATTTGCTGAGGATTGAACAGAATGAACCGGCAGCCAAAAATCCTGATCGCCGACGGCAATACCAAGGACCGCAATGACGCCATGACGGCCGTCGGCGGTGAACTGGGCGCCGAGCGCTATGCCAACGAAATCCGCCGCATGTATCCGAAGGCGGAACTGGTAACGATTTACCCGGCCGATACCGATGCTTATTTGCCAAAAGGCGCCGCCCTGGCCGATTTCGACGGCATGGTAATGGGCGGCTCGGGTCTGCATGCTTTCGATCAGGCACCGGAAGTAACCCGACAGGTTGATTTGATGCGTACGGCGCTTGATGCCGGGATGCCGGTGCTTGGAAGCTGCTGGGGGCTGCAGGTCGCGGCGGCCGCTACCGGCGGCACGGTTGCCAAAAGCCCGCGCGGTCGCGAAGTCGGCATCGCCCGCAAGGTCGCCCTGACCCCCGCCGGCATTGGTCATGCGCTTTTTGAAGACAAGCCGGCCGTCTTTGATAGCCCGTGCATACATTATGACGAGGTGACGCATCTGCCGGCAGGATCCGTGATCCTCGCCCAGAATGCACACTCATCCGTGCAGGCGGCGGTTATCCGCAAGGGTGCCGGAGTATTCTGGGGCCTGCAGTATCATCCTGAATTCAACCTCCCGCATCTTGCCAATCTTTATCGGCGTTACGCCGACGACATGATTTCGCAAGGCTATTTCATTGATCGCGATGCCCTGGAGACCTACGCCAACGAATTGAGTGCCCTGCATCAGGATCCGAGCCGCCTTGACCTGCGCTGGCGGCTCGGGATCGATGATGATGTGCTGGATGCCGACATGCGCTGTCGGGAAATCCGTAACTGGGTCGAAAGTCTAGGCTAAGCCTTGCCCCGGTGACTTTGCCTGCGGCTGGGCAGCAGGCCAGTCATGGCTTTCTTCGGTGGCGTCCCGTGCCCAGCGGTAAAACGCGTCATAGAGATCCATGCCGGCCTGCAACTGCCGCAGATCGTCTCGGTACATTCTCGATAACCCGAGGGATGCCGCCAAAAGTCCTGCACATTCCGGGGCAAGATCATGCCGGTCGGTGTCGGCCCCCCGCACAATTGTCGCCAGGCGCAGCATGGCATCGGTTTTAAGCGCAAATTCCTGGATCATTGTATCAAATGTGCAGTTCTCACCGCGATGGCTCCAGAACGTCCCGTCAATATCAAAAGGCGTCGCGTGAAAACGCTCGGCCACATTGATGACCTCGGTAGGTGCCACGAACAGGAATTGCGCACTCGGATCAACAAACCGCTTGATCAGCCATGGGCATGCCAGTCGGTCAATCTTGGGCCGATGCCGGGTCACCCAGACGGTTTGACCCAGTTTATTGCGCGCCGGAATTGCCGCTGCAGGTATCAGGACTTCTCCGGCCTCTCGCCAGGCGATGTTGCCGCCGACGAGATATTCGGCAGCAATGCCACCGGTTCTGAGAACAGCAGCAGCCCCCTGGCTGAGCTTCAGGCCTTTTTGACAGGTGATCACGACTTTCTTGCCGGCGAGTTGAGGGGCAAGAGCGGCAATGTCGCCGTAAGGATGGCGAAACGCCGTAGGGATGAAACGCGGGTCTTTGGTAAAGTCTTCATCGATGCAAATATCGACAATTACAGGCACATCGGGTGTTCCGATAAGCCGGGACAGTTGGGATACGGAAATAGAATCTGCTGACGCCATAGCACGTCCTCCTATGTAAAGGGTTCAAGGACGCGAAACTTGGGCTGACGCCTCACGGGGCGCTCGCTGGCCCCATGGGAAAATGATGCTAGTGCGCCGTTGGGTTGTCAAGAACTGCTGCGCTTGAGGCAATATTGAAGGGTTTGGACAATGATAAGGCCGATCGTCGGAGGATCGTTTTATCGACTTGAGCCAAAAGCAATGGTGCATTGATTTGCAATGAAGGGCTATAATACAGGAAAATTATAATGAGGTTCCTGCGGCATGCCTCCTGAAGACTATTTAAGACGATCACCAATAAGGTTCGACGATCCGAATTATCAGTCTTGTTATGAGTACTGGCTACAGTTGAAGGGTACGCGCTTATCGCCAAGTTGGCGAGAATGGGATTGGATGGCCCTGCCGATCAAGCTGATCCCTTACTTCCTTGTTGTCGATGTCAGGCGCGACCCGCTGGATTTTATTTACCGGTTCTGGGGGACCGCTTCAGTGACGATGCATGGTATCGATTTTACCAACCAATCGATCAGCAAAATTCGCTCATCAGTGACAGCCAGAAATACTGCCGCACAATATGAGGAAGTGGTTATGACTCATGAGGCTATCGGCTCGGAATACAAAATTCAGGCGGGTCAAAATGGCCCGCCGTATGTGCAAACGTCTCTGAGGATGCCGTTTTCCGACGATGGCAAATCAGTAACCCAGATCGCTACGTATTGTGACTGGAGCCGGGATATGCAGAAAATCAGAGAAGATCATCTCAAGGAATTCGGTTGATCCGATTATCGGATGCGGTATGCCTGATGACAGGCGTTACAGTTCTCGGTGATGCCCTTAAGCGCCTTGTAGACAGCATGTTGTGAGTCCTTGCCGGGATTTAATTCTGCATCCTGTGCGACAATAACGAACTGGCTGGCGGCGTGATGCAGTTGTGTGCCGATGGCTTGCATCGGTTCGGGCATGAACGGGGCAAAAACATCGGCGCCGTGATGCGACAGCGACGACATCCCGAGGCGTTTCTCGGCGATGGCGACGGCGTTGCTGATGTTGCCTACGGCCAGCTCTCCGAATATTTCATCGAGTGCGGCGAGATGATCGCGCATGTTGGCGAGCATATGTTCCTGCATCATCGGCGGCAGTTTGACCATCTCACGGGTGTCTTCCGATGCTTTGACGGGCAAGGATAAAAAGCACCAAGTCGTTGCCGCAAAAAATAATCCGACCATAACGGTTCCGGTTTGTCGCATTTGATCTGTTCCTTATCACGGCATTAAAACAGTTCGCCCACGCATACGGACCTTGCCATATCCGTGTTTTTTGAAACATGATAATTATCATGTATATTGATTTTATTGATCTGCTCATAGCCAAGGCCGAAAAACGGCGAAGCCTAAAACAGGGGGCATTTCTATTCCATCAGGGGGGGGCTGTGCATGCTGTCTACGTTGTCGAAGACGGCGCCATTGCCTTAACGCGTTTCCACGAAGACGGGACATCATTAGTGCTGCAACACGCGGGAAAGCGCTCTCTGCTTGCGGAAGCGTCGGTTTACTCTGATGTCTATCATTGCCATGCCATTGCTGAAGCGCCGACATCTGTTTTTGAAATGCGGAAGGCAGCTTTTCTGGCATGCTTCCGTGATGATGTTGAATTTGCGCAATTATGGGCCCGGCATCTGGCGCGTGAGGTTCAGTCCGCACGTGTACGGAGTGAAATTTTAAGTCGCAAGACAGTTGCAGAGCGTCTGGATGGCTGGCTGGCATGGCGGAACGGTAATCTGCCGGCAAAAGGCCAATGGAAAAGTGTGGCAACGCAAATCGGTGTCAGCGTCGAGGCTCTTTACAGGGAACTCGCGAAAAGGCGATCCGCATAATTTCAGTTAACGGAGGCAATGGCTGCTTTTATTTATAAATGAAGTTCATCTTTCTCGATTAGCTCGAGACAGGCGTTGACGACATCCTTGTCGAAATGTGTTCCGGCACCATTTTTTATAATATCAACAGCGGACCCGACCCCTAAGCCGGCGCGATAAGGACGATGGCTTGCAGCTGCCTCAAGGGTATCGGCGACACCCAGAATGCGTGCTTCGAGAAGAATGTCGTTACCGACGAGACCTTTCGGATATCCGCTGCCATCAATGCGTTCATGATGTTGCTCGACAATATCGGCAATTGGCCATTCGAAATCGATGTTGCGGATGAAATTAGCACCGGCTTCCGGATGCGTTTTGATAATTTCATATTCCGCTTTTGATAAACGTGACGGCTTGCTGAGAATTTCCGTAGGGATTTTGATTTTACCAATATCATGAATAATTGCGGCAAGTTCGAGTCCATTAACAAGCTGCTCATCCAATCCCATATGCCTGGCAATCTTCACGGCAATCTCTGCAACGCGTTCTTCATGACCAGCCGTATAGGGATCCCGCGCCTCAAGAACCGAGGAAAGAGCATAAATCGTCTTTTTTAAGGTCTCGGACAGGGCTGCCGTCATGTTCACGCGGTCGGTAACATCGGCACCATAAAGATTTATATACCCGTCCGGGAAAATCGGAACGATGGTGAACAAGAAGGCTTTGCCGGCAATCCGGAGTTCGTGGTCTTTTTTAACATCAGCAATTTTTATCTTAGTGATCAGTTTTGCCCATTCCAGTTGATCAGGCTCGTTGTTGGCCAGTCCGTCAATCAACGCACGGGCTGCTGGATTCGCAAGCCGAACATTGCCATCCTTGTCAACGCGCAGGACCGGGCTGGGATTCTGTAATAGCATGTTGGCAAGGTCATGTTCAGCGGCTTCGGCACGTCGTTGTTCGGTTACGTCTGCACCGAAAGCAATGAAGTTGATAAAATTGCCGTCCAAATCACTATCGACTGTATAATACCAGTGAATCGTATAGCGCTGGTCTTTAGTCGATATAATTTCGTTTTCGTATTCACCTATGCCGTCCCAGATTTTTTCGGCGACATGCCTGTCGAAGGCTGCCCATGTTTCCGCACGTTGATCCTCCTGGACAAATCGATCAATCCATTTGGTGCCGATAAGGCCTTCACGGTCAGCCCCGATGACGTCCAGCGATTTATTATTTGCGTCGGTGATGTTGCCTTGGGCATCCAATGCAACGAAAAGATTGCCGGAAGCCATGAGATACCGTCTGGCGCGTTCTTCGGTCTGTACGCTATCGGTGACGTCAAGGATGACACCTTGTGCCTGGTACGGTGAGCCATCGCTGTCGCAGTTGATATGTGTCCAATCGGATACCCATCTTACGTTTCCGGTTTTGGTTATGACACGGTAACGTTGATAGAAATTAATGATACCGGTTTTGATGTTGTTTTCGACTTCTGACGAAACGCGATCCAGGTCATCGGGGAAAATGATTTCGGCATAATTAATTTCGCCATCAAAAAATTCAGCCGGCTGGAAACCAAGCAGCGTTATGCTTTCCGATACAAAAGCGACAGGCCAGCCCTCGCTTAAATCCCAGATGAATGCAATTGCCGGGCCGCCGTTGACGATGGATTCAAGTTGCCGCACCCGCGCCTTGAGGCCCGCCAGTTCAATGGCATCGACAGTTGTATGTATTAAGGGTTGATCCATGGTCCTAGTGTTTGTGATTGTTGCTAACGTGCTCCTATCCCGTCAACAGTGCAGCCGAGTGTGTTCTTCTGTCGATCATAATTAAGATCAACGCTTCACTTATGATTTCCAAATGAGGCACAAATTTATGTCGTGATACTAGCCGGAAAGTAACGAAATTGCGATCAGGTTGATAGCCAGATCGACATCACTATTTTGTTATCGGCAACAGCGCTGTTCAGCCAGGCCATGGTCGAAGCATTTAAATGCGCGTGGGCATGCTCAGGCTTGCTGCCTGACGGCGCTCAAACGCGCGGCAGACATCGTCATAATGATGACCATGAATGCCGCCCCTTATCGTGCCTGGATCAATTGACCAGAAATAGTCTTTCCAGCTTTCGGGCAACAGGACGGAATCCGGCGGGGCCAGCCAAAGCCTGCACAACAGACGCTTTTGTTCAGGCGTTTCGAAATCGACATAATCAGTGCGGGAGTGAAGCATAACATGATTGTTCAGTACCTGCAGATCGCCAGGTTCCAGATACATGTTGTACATAAGTTCAGGACGCCGCAGGATTTCATCAAGAAGATCCATCGTCTCGCGCTGTTGCTCTGAAAGTTGCGGGACCCCGGCAATTTTTTGTGCAGTCTGTACGCGGTTGCGGTTCCATTTTCCGAACACCCGACCATCGGCAAAATCAAACAATGGCTGCCCGTAAAACGCTGTTTCTTCAGGGGTTTCTTCATTTTGGCGGCTGAAATAGAAGTTCTGATGAGCAATTTCCGCCAGATCGGGACGCTCGCTCATAAGCTGACGCCGCGCCGTCAGGCTGCTGGAAATCATGCTTTGCCCACCGGATTTGGCTTTGTTGTAACAAAACAGCGAGACAAGATCACAACCGTCGGCGTGGAAATCAAGTTTGGCATTCGAGGAATAACCCCGACCACTGGCGGCGCGATAATCGGTGCCGACGTCGCGAACGGCTGAAATGTACTGGGTGGCTTTACCCTGCGGTCTGGGGACACCAACGTGCAGACCAATGCCCCACGACATCAGCTCGAATTCCACCTCGCTCAGATCATCCCGCGGCAACCCGCGAAGCAAAGCAATTCCACGACCGTGATGGGCTTCGTTATATGCCTTTGAAAGCGTTTCCCAGGCCGGGCCAAGGTCAAAATCCTCGCGGCTGTAATCAAAAAGAGGGCGATCCGGGTCGTAGGTCTTCTTGACGGCACGCTTCAGGTGTTCCCGTGCAGTATCATCAATTGAGAAAATCCAGCTTTGATCTGCCTTGAGATCGGCAACCCGCCATTCGGCAGGTGAACCCGTATTGATCATGTTCATTTTGTTCCCTCCAGGAAGGGATACTATAACCCGATGATAAATTGAACGAGAAATACAATTATTTTATCAATTAATAGATAAAAATGATCAATTGATATCAGCTCAAAAGATTGCTGCCGCGAATGCCGTCAAAGATGAACTGCACGGCGAGGGCGGTCAGAAGAACGCCTATCACCCGGGATATGACATTGAGAGCGGTGATGCCGAGCAGTTTCTGAATCTGCGTTGCCATCAACAGCAAGACCAGGGACAGGCAAAGATTGGCAATCAGCGCCAGAAGCACAGCCGTTGTCCTCAACACATCGCCATGGGCATCGGCCATCAGCAGAACTACGGCACCCATGGTGCCGGCACCGGCGATCAGCGGTGTCGCCAGCGGGAAGACCGAGATATCCGCTTTATGGGCGGCTTCTTCGGCTTCATCGGCGGTGGTTGTGCTGATCCCGCTGGAATGGGCCAGCACCATATTGATCCCGACCAGCAGTAGCAGGATGCCCCCGGCGGTTTTCAAGGAAAACAGCGCGATGCCGAGATAACCCAGAACCGATTTCCCGAAAAATGCAAAGACCAGCAGGATGATCGTCGCAACAAGGACGCCCTTGATTGCCATACGGCGGCGTTGCGCTGACGGCATGCCTGCCGTCAGGCCGGCAAATATCGCCGCCACATCGATCGGGCCGATCACCGCAAAGAAGGTTGTAAAAGCGACCAGTCCGGTTTCGATGACCTTTGGCGAAATGTCCATGGATCCCCCCAATAACATGCCCAAGACAAGGATGACCAAGGAACACCCTAACGGTGCTCAGGTCAATGTTGCACAAGGGATCGTCACGAAAACATCGTTTGCCATCGACGCCGCAAAAGCTAGTTTTATGTATGATGACACGCGATGTGAGTTTTATTTTTCTGCATGGTTTTCTCGGGCGTGCTGAAACCCGCATCGCAGGTCACACCTTCGAATATTTTCGCGGCCTCAGGGAAGTGGTCAACGAAACCGGGATTGATGCCTACGTCCCGCAAATGGCTGTCAGTACCGGGATCGAATCCCGGGCCGTGGCTGTCAGCGCCTTTATGGACAATATCCGCTCGACGCACCTGATTCTGGTTGGCGTCAGTATGGGCGGATTGGTGGCGCGCGCTCTGGCGTGCCGGTATGACCCGGGCCACCGCATCAAAACGGTCGCCACCATCGCCACCCCTCACCACGGCTCGCCACTGGCGGACCGTGCATTGTCCGGGGATACGCGAACACCCGGATTTGTCGTCGACAAGTTCAGGCCGGCCCTGCATGACCTGACGCTTGCCGAGACCAGAGCCTTCAATGCCAGAACCCCGAACCGTGCTGATGTGCGTTATCTGTCGTGGTCGTTTTCACGCGACAGCGCTGAAATGCCGACGTTGCTCAAAAAGCGACAGCAACGGATCTTTGCTTTGGAGGGGCCGAACGATGGACTGGTTTCCGTGCAGTCGGCGAACTGGGGCGAGGCGATGGCGCCGGAGCGCGCCGATCATCTGGAATGTATCGGCTGGTCTCCGGCGTTCGCTAAAAAAACCATAGCCCGCCCATATGATCAGCAAGGGCTTTGGCGCCGCGTGATTGCGGCGTGCCTGAGCTGACGGACAGGGCTTGAGACTTAGACTTTTCCAGCCATGGAAGCGTCGTACATCTTGCGCATTTCGGCTGCGCCGACATGCAACGGATTGCCACCGGCAGTCGGGTCTTCGGCAGCCATTTTTGCCAGCTCGTCCAGTCTTGATCCATCGACGCCAAGTTCTTCGGCGGTGTGCGGAATCTTGAACTGTTTCCTGAGATCAAGCACCCAAGCCTGAACATCATCGAAGCTGTCACCGATGCCGAGCCAGCGGGCAAGACGTACCAGTTTGTCGTCGATGGCACTGCGATTGAACGTCAGGACATAAGGCATAAAGACGGCATTTGTCAGGCCGTGGTGGGTGTCGAAGATCGAACCGACCGGATGCGACAGCGAGTGAATGGCGCCGAGGCCCTTCTGGAAGGCCACCGCACCCATGGCGGCCGCCGACATCATGTGCGCGCGGGCCGTCAGGTTGGAACCGTCACTGACCGCAATCGGCAGCCATTCCTTGACCAGACGCATGCCTTCGACGGCAATGCCTTCGGCCATCGGGTGATAGAACGGCGCGCAATACGCTTCCAGACAGTGTGCCAGGGCGTCCATGCCGGTCCAGGCCGTGATATTGGCGGGCAGGCCCTGCAACAGTTCAGGGTCGCAGATGACCACGGCGGGCATCAATTTCGGGTGGAAAATGATCTTTTTGGTGTGCGTCCGCTCGTCGGTGATGACGCCGGCGCGGCCAACTTCGGAACCGGTGCCGGAAGTGGTCGGGATGGCAATGATCGGGGCGATACCGTCAGGATCGGCCAGCTGCCAGTTGCTGCCAATATCCTCGAAGTCCCACATCGGCCGGGTTTGCCCGACCATGAGTGCTACCACCTTGGCGCAATCCATGGCGCTGCCGCCACCCCAGGCGATGACGCCGTCATGGCCACCGGCACGATAGGCTTCGATACCGGCTACGACGTTGGCGCTGACGGGGTTTCCACGAACATCGGAAAAAACCACGGCCGGGACACCGGCAGCTTCAAGATCGGACAGAGCCGCCGGGATCATCGGCAGTTTGGCAAGACCTGGGTCGGTAACCAGAAGTGGGCGATGAATACCCTGGGCTTTGCAAACCTTGCCGAGTTCCTTGATGCGGCCTGCACCAAAGCGGATCGCCGTCGGGTAATTCCAGTTTCCTGAAAGGGTAACAGTGTCGGTGCTCATAAATGGGATCTCCTAGCGGCGAGCTGTCCACGCCAGCGCCATACCGGCACCGGCGAATAAAAAAGCGAATGTGCGGTTGCGTAACATTGCCTGACGTTTGGTTTTGATCAGGCGACCGAAACGACCCGCAAGCAGGCCATACGTGGCATAAATGGCCAGTGAAATCACGACCGAAGTTGATGCTAAAATGACTAATTGCAGGATGTTGTCAGCGGTCCCGTCGCCGGCAGTCATGAACGGCGGGAAGACAAGGATATAGCTGATCGCTGACTTCGGGTTGGTCAGGGTAATCAGCGCCGCGCGAAGCACGATGCCACTCGCTTCGCGGGCTTCAATTTTTGGTGGTTGTACCGGGTTCTGAGGTGCATGCCAGGATTTCCAGGCCAGATACCCCAGATAGACGACACCGATCCATCGCATGACCTCGAACAGCACCGTCGATGCCGCAAGAAAGGCAATCAAGCCAAGACCGATAAGGATCGAATACACCACGACACCACTGGCAAATCCGATCGCAGCCGCTATGGCCGCAATATCGCCACGGCGTGACCCGCAGGAAATGGCGAAAGCCACATTCGGGCCTGGAAAGGCGACAAGCCCGATCCACAGAGCAACGAACAGCAACCAGGTTTTCAGGGGCATAATCTCGCCACTGAACAAATGCTCGATCATTTCAGAATAAAACTCCTCAGTTGGTGAAAGCCGTCGCTGCAGCGGCGCGGTCTAGTTTGGATTTTTCCCACGGCCTTGGTTGGCTGGGGGGCCTGTTACGGGAGGGTATCCTGGTGCCGGCACCGGTTAATGCCAGATTGACACGGCCGGCCTTGGTTTCCACGTAAACCCCTTTGCCGCCCAGAAGAACAACCTGCATCTCGCCGTCAAGCGGGCCACCCCAGAAATGGGTGCCGCGAATACCGATGGTCGCGGTTTCAGTTTCAACCGTCATCGTCGCCTGCGCCATTTTCATCATCGATCCGCTGGTCATCTCAAATGCGCCCTTCATCAGACGCATGACGGCGTTGCCGCCGTTCTGGTCGACAACGAATTCGACCACCGAGAACTGTGTCCGCTCACCAAGCGTTACCATCGTGCCGTCACTGAATGTCAGCTCGAGTCGGGTGCCTTTACCGGTAGAGACAATGTCGCCCAATTGCACGTCACTGCCGACAGTCAGAGGGCGCGGCAAGGCGTCCTGAATGGCAACGGCGGCATTCTGCAGGCGGCTGACTTTAGCAACCACATCGGCATTTTGCTGTTGCGCCATGGCGGGCAGGGCAAAAATAACAAACAGAACCGTCATCCAGGCAAACCGCGAAGCAAATTGCATGATGAACCCTCCGGTTATAACCCCTTCACCTTGACCCTAAGCCATGAGCGGGACAAGGCAGATTCCTGCGAATCAAATGATTTCGAAGTACCGCTGCATTTCCCAGTCGGTAATGTGTTTGCGGAATTCGCGTTCTTCCCATTCCCGTGTCGCTGCATAATGATCGACAAAGATATCACCGAACAGATCACGCGCGACCTTGGATGCTTTCAGGCGCTGCGCCGCTTCCCACAGCGTCGTCGGCAAGGCCAGACGTTTGGGGATTTTCTGCGTGTAGCCGTTTCCTTCGATCTTTGGTTCCGGAACCAGTCCGGCTTCGATGCCATGCAGGCCAGATGCAATGGCAGCCGCCAGAGCGAGATAGGGATTGCAATCGGCGGCAGCGACGCGGAATTCGACGCGCTGAGATTTCTCCGAACCCTTGATGACACGCAACGCAACAGTCCGGTTATCAACACCCCATGTCGCTTCGGTCGGCGCCCAGTACCCCGGAATCAAACGCGTGTAACTGTTCACTGTGGGTGAAATCATGGCGAGGATTTCCGGCATCAGCTTTTGCTGCCCGGCGACGAAGTGCTTCATCGTCTGGCTCATGCCGTCGGGATCCTTGGCATCGTAAAAGACGCCCTTGCCTTTGTTCTTGCCGCCTTTATGGGTCAGCGAAATATGAATATGGCCGGATTGGCCAGGCCAGTCCGGGGACCACTTCGCCATGAAAGTTGCCATCAGCCCGCGTTTTTGCATCAGGATTTTTGCGAAAGTCTTGAACAGGGCAGCCTTGTCGGCGGCGGCGAGCGCTTCGTCAACCGTGATCGCAGCTTCAATAACACCCGGGCCGGTTTCCTCGTGCAGGCCTTCCAAAGGCATGTCCATCTGGATGCAGGCGTCAAGGATGTCTCGATACAGATCACTCTCGACCGTGTTGCGGAGCACCGAGTATCCGAAATAGCCCGGCTGGATCGTTTTCAGATCACGGTAGTTCTTTTCGCGAACGGTTTCGGGGGTTTCATCGAAGACGAAGAATTCGAACTCGAATCCCGCCTTGACGGCAAAGCCCATTTTATCGGCACGTTCCAGCACCCGGCGCAACACACCACGAGGACAGACATCCTCATAGCGGCCGGAAAACTCGCCGAGGAAAAACAGCATGCCCTCTTCGGACGCCATTTCACGGCAGCTATCGGGCAAGATGCGGACTTCAGCATCAGGGTAGCCCGTATGCCATCCTGTTATTGTGGTGTTGTCATAAAGCTGATCATGGGAATCCCAGCCAACGACGACATCACAGAAACCAAAGCCTTTTTCCAGCGAGGACAGGAACTTGTCCTTGCTCATGTATTTTCCACGCATAATGCCGTCGATATCGAAGACACCGACTTTGACGTAATCCAGCCCCCACTTTTCGATAATGGCCTTGGCATCGGCGACGGATTTTACTTTACGAGCGTCCATGAGCAGTCCCCTTTAATTTGTGCTATTTTAGGGCTGTTGAGGCCATCGCGCCAAGCGTACGTTTACGGTATTCAATGAATATTTGGGCTGGACACAGTCAGGAAATCCCGCGAGCCATGAAGATTGATCTGAACGAAACGCTGAAACAGGGAATTGCTGCACACCAATCAGGCGATCTGACCGCCGCCGATGCCGCTTACCGGAAAATTCTCGAAATTGCCCCAGGCCATGCCGACGCGATGCATCTGTCGGGGCTGGTCGCTTTTCAGAACGGCGATCACGGGAAGGCCATTCGGATGATTGCTTGCGCGATCACGCTGGATGGCAAGGTTCCGCTTTATCATGCCAATCTGGCGCGGGTGTGTCTGGCCTTTGGTGATGCATCCGCTGCCGTCAAGTCGTTTCGGGAGGCGGTATTACTGGACCCTGAAAATGCCGTTTTGCATTCGGATATGGCATCCGCGCTATTGAGTGCAGGGAATGCCGACGGCGCCAGGGCAAGGGCCAATCTGGCGCTGGAACTCGACCCGGATCTGGCGGAAGCCCATTTAAATCTGGGCCTCGCCTTGCAGTCGCTGTACGGACCTTCGCACGTTGAGGCGATGGCGGCATTCAACCGTGCACTGGCGATCAATCCCGATCTGGCCGGAGCGTACCTGGCACTTGGCGTTGCATGGCACGAACAGGGAGATCGGGACAAGGCCGTCGACGCCTATGGCGAGGCGATCCGGCGCAATCCCGGGTATGTTGAAGCGCACTGCAATCTTGGCAATATCGAGCGCGAAGAGATGAATTTTGAAGGTGCGGTGGTGCATTACCGCCATGCACTTGCCATCCATCCGGCGCAACCGGTGGTCTGGGGTAATCTTGGGGTCGCTCTGCAGGAAATGGGCAAGCTCGGCGAGGCGATCGAGGCCTATGACAAAGCCGTATCACTTGATCCCGATGCACCGGAGACGCGCAGGAACCGGGGCATGGCCTTGCTGGCAGCCGGGCGTTACCTGGAAGGCTGGCCGGACTATGAATATCGATTGAAGACGCCGCGTTTCATAAGGCTTGCCCGGCGCTGGCCGGTACCGATGTGGAATAGCAGTGACCTGAAGGGCAAGCGCATACTTGTGCATGCCGAGCAGGGACTGGGAGACACACTGCAATTCTGCCGCTATCTGTCGTTGCTCAAGGATATGGGGGCAATGGTCATTGTCGAATGTGCCGACAGCCTGAAGCCATTGATCGAAATGATGCCGGCCGTCCGGTCCGTGATCCGCCCGGGTGAGCATCTGCCCAATCTTGATTTTCATGTCCCGCTGATGAGCCTGCCCGGATTGCTCCGGACGACGCCGAAGACAATCCCGGCCAGTGTGCCGTATTTATTAGCGCCCAAGACTGACGAACGAAAATGGCAGAAATGGGCTGCCAACTGGCCAAAAGGACGGCGCATCGGGATTGCCTGGCGCGGCAGTACCGATCATCCGCGTGATGCCACCCGTTCTCCCGGACTGGCATCATTTATGGCATTGGCGTCTGTTCCGGGGGTGACGCTGGTGTCACTGCAGAAAGACGGCGGCGCCGCAGAAATAGCAACGCTGCCGGGCGCGGAAAAGATCATCGATCCAACGGCGCAGATTGCCGATTTCGGCGATACGGCTGCCTTGATCGGTCAGTTGGATATGGTGATATCTTGCGACAGTGCACCTTTGCATCTTGCCGGGGCACTGGGGGTTCCGGGGATTGCCGTGCTGCCGTATGTCGCGGAATGGCGCTGGGGTACGGATGGGGCGTCATCGCCATGGTATCCGTCGCTAACCTTGATCCGTCAGCCTGACTTCGGCGACTGGGGTGCAGTGTTTGATCGGATCGTGCACAGGCTTAATCAAAACCCATAGGCGCTGGGCGACGATAACCGACTGAGTGAAGCGTGATCTATACCGCTTCGGCCCTGATTATGGTCCATTCGCTGCGCATCCATTCGACGCAGGCAATGGCCTGTTCGAAAAGTGAGTATCTGCAACCTTCGCCATAATCCGGACCCTGGATGAATTCGGTCGATATCTGTCCCAGTTTGCCTTTCGGATCGCGGGCATGATAGCGCATAAGAATGCGGATGCCTTCTTTCCATGGCTCAAGCAACGCTTCGTCCCATTCTGCATGATATTCGCCGGGGGCCGGTTGCTTGAAGGGGTACTGGATGCCGCGGCCAATTCTGCCGTCCGGATGTTTCCCTGTTAAGTTGAGCGGATTGTTGGGAATGGTGGCCCGGGCATGGCAGTGCCTGACCCAGCCGGCACCAACCCATTCGGCGATCACGTTGCCTTTCTGATAGGGATCAAGAACCAGTTCGCCCGAGGCGATCTTCTGATCCGTATCGAAGATGATCTGTTCCTTGGGATTGTCGATCTTGAAGATGACATGGCTATGATCAAGAGTGATGTTGAATTCAACGCCCCGCTCTTCGACCATGCGGCCGACTTCCGAGACCCTGACGAAATCTTCGGACCACATGTTCACGTGTACCTCGAAGCAGGGCGTGCAGTCGTACTTGTCGCCCAGTTCAGCGGCATCCAGATAAGCTGCGACAATCTCGTCGTTGGTGACGACGTGGCCCTTGGCGTGGTGGATCTTGATTTGGGTATTGTGCAGGATTGAGCCGAGAGCACGGCCGGTCGCCAAATTCTTTTCCAGCAGGCCTTCGTCCTCGCCCAGAGAATAGAACCAGCCGCCGGCACGGACGGGGAGGGCGTATTTGTCACGGGCTTTCAGAAACTGATCAATTTCATCGGCGGCGGGGGTTTTGTCGACGTAATCGAAAACACCGGCGTCGCGCACCATGGCGAAACGGGTGTCGATATCGGGTAAAGGTTCGGCGAAGGCGTGTCGGATGCCGTTGGTCTGAATGCCGAACAGCAATTCGTTTGTCATGGTGGGCCCCTGCAGAAGTGATGGCCTCAATCTAGGGGCTAGTCGAAAGTTTGACCAGAAATTCCATTCATCAAACGTCACCCTGAACCCTGTTCAGGGTGACGCTGACAAAATGTGAAATTACTGCCAGGGCATCGAGAAGGTTTTGACGTTGGTGAAGCTTTTCATGGCTTCGATTACGCCTTCCTTGTAACCGAGACCGGAGTCCTTGATGCCGCCGAACGGTGACATTTCAATCCGGTATCCCGGCACTTCCCAGATATTCACGGTGCCGTGCTGAAGTTCGTTGATGAACCGGGTGATATAATCAAAGCGGTTGGTGGCAACGCCCGAAGACAGGCCGAAGTTGGTGCCGTTGGCAATGCTGATGGCGTCGTCGATGTCTTTGAAGCGAATGATCGGGATCGCCGGTCCGAAGGTTTCTTCGGTCACCAGTTCCATTTCCGGGCGGACGTGATCGACGACGGTCGGCGGATACACGGCGCCTTCGCGGTTGTTGCCGTAAAGCAGCGTGGCACCGGCAGCAACGGCGTCGACTACGCGGCGCTGGAAGGTCTTGGCAGCGGTTTCGGTGATCACGGTGCCGATATCGGTCGATGGATCGGTCGGATTACCGGCTTTGAGTTTTTTGGCTTTTTCAACGCATGCCTTGGCGAATTCGTCGGCGATGCTTTCCTGAACCAGAATACGTTTCACGGCTGTGCAACGCTGACCCGAGTTCTTGGTTGCCCCGGCAACAGCCATGGTGGCGGCGCGCTCGATGTCGGCGTCTTCCATGACGATGAACGGTGCATTGCCGCCGAGTTCCAGGACGCAGCGCTTGTATCCGGCCTTGTCGGCAATCATTTTGCCGACCGGCACGCCACCGGTGAAGGTGATCAAATCAATGTTCGGGTCGGTAATCATCGCGTCACCGATCTTTGACGGCATGCCGGTGACAATGTTGAACATTTCCGGCGGCAGGCCGGCTTCATAAAGCACATCTGCCAGCATGATGGCGGTCAGCGGTGTCAATTCGGTCGGTTTGCAGACCATCCGGTTATTGGTGGCAATCGAAGGTGCAATCTTGTGAGCAACCATGTTGAGCGGGTGATTGAACGGGGTGATGGCACTGATCACGCCGAGCAGGGGCTCACGCTGCGTGAAAATCTTGCGGCGCTGACCATGCGGCGTCAGATCGCAGGAGAAAATCTCGCCGTCATCGATAATGCACAGCTGGCCGGAAAGATGGAACACATCGAACGCACGGCCGACTTCGTAAAGACTGTCCTTTTTGGATATACCGCATTCCGCCGTAATGACGTCGGAAATCTCTTCCTTGCGGCTGACCAGCAGCTCGGCGGTTTTCATCAAAATCTGCTGCCGTTCGTAGCGGGTCAGATTGGGCTTGTAGGCAGCGGCCTTTTTGAAGGCATCGGCGATCTGGCTGGGATCGGCGTTCGGTACTGAGCCGACGACGGAGCCGTCATACGGATTGAAAACATCAATCCGGTCGGCACTGTCGACGTGCTTGCCGGCGATGCGCATGGTTTCGTGGCGTGGGACAAAAGTCTGATTTGATTGAGCGTCCATTACGAAGTTCTCCGAAGTCATGAAACGTGATTGAGGGCGACATCAAAGATGTCGAAATTGCGAAGCTGTTGACCGCCCGGCAGTCCGTGGACCGGCTTGGTGACGATCAGCGGCACGGTCTGTTCGGAAACGCCGCCATGGGAGCGCAGTGGCTCTTTCAACTGTGACAGGTCGTGGCGATCTGCGCTGGTACCGATGACCTTCGATTTGGTTGAGACCACGATCAGATCACCAAGGCGGTCTTCCGGAAGTTCGAAAACCCGGCACCCTTCCTTGCGGTCATAGACGGCTTCGATACCGGGCATCGCCATCAGTTTGCCGGCAACGGTTCTGGGATCATCACCGCCTTTAAGATATACCGTGGCAAACGAGCCGAGTGCGCCATGGTGCACGACATACGGATCGGTGATCGGCAGGATGACACGGGCCTTTTCAGCGCCCAGCATGTCATCGAGGACTTCCTGCAGATAAATCACGTCCGGCGCGCCGGCGGCATTGAACTTGGCGTTCATGCCATGATCGGCGGTCAGCGCCAACGTTGCGCCCTGCGCCGCAAGTTTGGCGAAATAACCATCCATCATCGCATAAAACTGATTGGCGACAGGTGTGCCGGGAGCGTGCTTGTGCTGGATATAATCGGTGGTCGACAGATACATGATGTCGGGACGCATGGACGCCATCAGCTTGACGCCGGCAGCGAAAATGAACTCGCTGAGCTCGGCGGAATAAACCGATGGAATGTCCCGTCCGACCATGGCCTGGGCATTGTCGATGCCGTTTCCGGCGAGGGTGGTCTGATCAGCTTTTTCAGACGAAAAACAGATCGCGCGACCCGAAGTGAAATCAAGACCATGTCCGAGCAGACTGCGCAGTTTGTCCTTGGCCGTGACCACGGCAATTTTGGCACCGGCGTCATGGAAGGCCTTGAAGATGGTGTCGACACGCAGGAAGCGGGCCTCGTTCATCATGATTTCCTGACCGCTGTCCGGGTCGAGGAAAAAATTCCCGGAAATGCCGTGTACGGCAGGGGGGCGTCCCGTGACGATCGAGAGATTGTTCGGGTTGGTGAAGCTCGGCACGACGCAGTGAGCACGCAGATCCGCGCCCCCGTTTTCCAGTGCTTTGGCAAGGAACGGCATATGACCGCCGGCTATTGCCTGCTCAATATAATCAGGCTCGGAGCCATCGATGCAAACGACCACCAACGGTGAGGTTGGCCATGCATAGGTACGGCCATTAACGGTAATCGACTTTTTCATGTTGTTCATGGTCGTCTCTCTTTTCAGGTCAGGCGGCGGCTGGGCGGCCGTCTCGGACTCCCATGTCCTGGATGACGGTTTCGATGACACGCAGGGCACTGTTGATTTGCTCGGTGCCGATGGCCCCGATGCACCCGATCCGGAAGGATGGAGCTACAGTCAGTTTGCCCGGGTAGATGACATAGCCCTGATCTTTAAGGCGGTCATAGAAAACATCGAAATCAAATTTGCTGTCTTCAGGCATTTTGAAGGTAACGATGATCGGTGCCTGCAGATGATCGGGCAGCAGCGTTTCAAATCCGAGTGCCCGCATGCCGGTGATCAGAAGATCGCGGTTTTCCTTGTAGCGGCGATAACGCTCGGCGATGCCGCCGGCAGCAAAGAATTGCTGAATCGCGGAATCAAAGGCGACGATGACATGGGTCGGCGGCGTGAAGCGCCACTGGGCATTCTTTTCCATGGCTACCCACTGATCGTAGAGATCAAGGCTGAGCGCATGTGCATTGCCTTTGCAGCCATCGAGGACCGATTTGCGGATCAGGGCAAAGCCCATGCCGGGGACGCCCTCAAGGCACTTGTTGGAAGACGCCATGATGGCATCATACCGGACTTTTGTGGCATCCAGGGCTATGGCACCAAAGGCACTCATGGCATCGACGATCAGGCTTTTGCCGTGTCGGGCACAGACCTCGGCGATGGCCTCAATCGGATTGAGTATGCCGGATGTCGTTTCGCAATGAACGGCGAGAACATGGGTAATCGCTTTGTCTTTGCCGAGTAGTGCGTCCAGATGCTTCGGATCGGGTGGCGTGTCTTCTGCTGTTTCGTAGGTGGCGGATGCACGACCGGCATAATTGAGAATTTTGACCATCCGCTGGCCATAGGCCCCGTTGATCAGGATCAGGGCTTTGCCGTCCTTTGGGATCAGCGTGCCGAGGGTGGCTTCGACGGCAAAGGTGCCGCTGCCCTGCACCGGGACGCAGACGTGTGTCGCTTCGGCGTTGGCAATTTTCAGAAGGCTTCTGCGGACCCTGGCATTGGTTTCGATAAAGGTCGCATCACGCGAGCCCCAATCATGCAGCATTGCCTGTTTGGTCTCGGCGCTTGTGGTTAATGGTCCGGGAGTGAGCAGCCAGGGATCACGATGAGCAGTCGACATGGATATCCTCCGAAATACAGCGGTCAGCGAATACGGACTTTATCGGGCAAAAACGGTCAAAAGTCCACAAATAAAAAATTAATCTATTTTGACTTTCGTTCTTTTATTAGCGGTTTCGCCAAGCCTGAGTGCGGCGTTTCAATCCGCGCGTCAGGAGCATATGCACCAGTCTGACGGCGGCGGCTGTGGATACAATCATCATCCCCATGGCCGCAGCCGGGGACTGGTCGCCGGCATCATCCATGTTGAGCACGGCCACCGAAGCAAGGCTTGTGTCTGATGAGTACAGAAACACCACCGCCGAGACCGTGGTCATGGCATTGACGAACAAATACATCGAAATATCAAGGATTGCCGGGACGCAAACGGGCACAGTGACGCGCCAGAAGGTCTTGTAGAACGGAGCCTTCAGCGACTGTGAGACGGCTTCAAACTCCGGATCCATCTGTTTCAGGGCGGTAACAGCCGACAGATGCGAAACGGTATAAAAGTGCGTAATCGTGCAAATCACCAAAATCGGCATGGTATGGTACAGAAAGCCGAGCGGGTTATCCGGGTGATTGAAGAAAAAGACATAGGACAGGCCAAGCACCAGGCCGGGAACGGCCATCGGCACCATGCACAATGCCTGCATCGCGGTCCGACCTGTTTTGAAGCCGCGACTTTTTTCGACCAGATATGCGCCGAAAAATACGACTATGGTGCCGAAAATAGCCGTCCAGGTCGCCAGCTGGATGGAATTGAAATACGAAGCCCAACCGCCGCCATCCATCAGATCGAAATTATAGTGCTTGGTTGTAAGGGTCAGATTGTAGGGCCAGAAACTGACCAGTGACGAAAAAATAGCCATGCCCAGGATCGAGACGATGATGAAGGCGATCAGACTGCAGAAAGCCAGCATGATCATATCGAAAGTGCGGGCGGGCTTGGGCTGGTACGGGACGGCGCGTGCCGAAAGCAGGGCAACCTGCTTGCGTTGCACCAGTCTGTCGGCAACGAAGGCGAACACAGCCGGCAGCAGCAGCGCCATCGAGACAACGGCCCCCATCTGGAAGTCGTTGCGACCGACAACCTGTTTGTAGACATCCGTTGCCAGCACGTTGTACTGGCCGCCGACGACCTTCGGGACACCGAAATCAGTGATGATCAGTGTAAACGCGACAAAGAACGCCGACACCAGGCCGTAGCGCAGACTGGGCAGGGTAACGGAGAAAAAGGTTTTGATCTTGCTGGCGCCAAGGACTTCCGAGGCCTCGTAAAGCCTGGCATCGCTCAACGACATACCGATCAGCAGGATTGTCATGACATGGGGGAATACATAAAAAACCTCGCCCATGACGATGCCGATGGGACCATACAACTCGGCACCAAGCAGCCATGACTTGATGACGCCCTGTTGGCCGAAAAAGAATACCAGCGATATCGCCGGCAGCAGGGACGGCATCAAAATGGGGATCAATGCGATACCCTTGAAGATACTTTTGCCCGGCATACACGAGCGTGTCAGGGCATAGGCATAGATAAATGCGATGAACAACACGATCACCGTAGCCAGCAAGGTCACCTTGAAACTGTTGCCGATCGACCAGGACAGCGCCGGGGTCGTCAGGTAGGTGATGTAGTTGGCGAAGCCGACAAAATCCCCATGGCTGTTCTGGAAGCTTTTTGAGAGCAGCGCATAAAGCGGTAAAGCGATGGCGACGATCAGATAAAGGGCGATTGCGGCCATGCTCAACCGCATGATCATGTCGTCTTTACTTATTTTCGGCTTGATATGCCGCATTGGTGTGCTTGCCACTTCAGTCATTTAATCATCCGAAGGGTAGACGTTCATGTGAATGGCGGGCAGTGCGATTTTCAGACTGGAACCAACGGTCAGGTCTATTTCGCGTGCCCGGGCGACCGAGACGTCGATCATCAATTCCGTCCCGTCGCCGGCCAACGGCAACATGTGCACCCGATGGAACGAACCCAGAAACTCGACATGGTCGATCACGGATTCAACCTGGTTCGCCACGTCAATGGCGCGCGCCCCGGTCAGTATGTCTTCCGGACGAATACAAAGCAGTACGTCGCTGCCGGTAGCCAGATTCCCGGACGGATTATCGACCTGAATGGCGATGCTGCCGACTTGAACCGATTGCCGGGTTGCGAGTTTGCCCTTGATGAAATTGGTCGTACCGATGAAATCGGCAACAAAAGGGGATGCCGGTTCGCTGTAAATTTCATTGGGTGTGCCGACTTGCTCAATGACCCCCTGATTCATGACGACAATGCGATCAGCCATGGTCAGCGCTTCTTCCTGATCGTGCGTTACCATGATCGTGGTGATGCCGATCTTGTGCTGCAGTTCCTTGATCTCGTGGCGCAGGTGCGTGCGTACCTTTGCATCCAGAGCCGATAGCGGCTCGTCAAGAAGCAGCAAGCCCGGTTTGGTCGCCAGCGCACGGGCCAGGGCAACACGTTGCTGCTGGCCGCCTGAAAGCTGGGCAGGGTATTTGTCTTCTTGCTCGGGCAGGCCGACCAGATGCAAAAGCTCGGTGACCTGATGTTCAATCTGCTTGCCTGATATGCCCTGATTTTCAAGGCCGTAGGCGACATTGCGCCTGACCGTCAAATTGGGGAACAGCGCATAGGACTGAAAGACAATGCCAAAATCCCGCTCGGCCGGCGGCAAGGCGGATATATCGAGACCTTTTTGAAAAATCTGTCCGCTACTTTGAATATCAAGGCCGGCGATGGCGCGCAGCAAAGTCGTTTTACCGCAACCGGACGGGCCCAGGAAGCAGACGAATTCTTTATCGAATATCTCGAGTGAAATATCGCGTAGCGCCGTAAAGTCACCGAAGTTTTTGGTGACGTTGACGATCTTCAGATACGGTTCACCGTGTTCCGCTGACATAGTTTCTGCACCCCCTACGAGCGGTCGACTGAAATTTTTGAAGGAATTCTCCGGACGCAGACGCGCCCGGAGATCCCTATATCAAGATTGATCCCGAATTACTTCGGTTCAGTCTTGCTGTCGTAACGCTTCCGCCATTCGTCGAGAACGCGGATGCGGTTGGAAGCGGCCCAGGCAAAGTCGTTCTTAATCATTTTGCCTTCAATGCCTACCGGGAAATTCTTGACCGGCTTGGATTTGCCAACCATGGAGACCACAGCATAGGACTCGTTGTAGATGGCCATGGCTTTTTCGGTGACGGACCAATCGGCAAGTTTCTTGGCGGCTGCAAGCTTCTTGGTGTTTTTGACGATAGCGAAGGCTTCAAGGTCCCAACCAACGCCCGGCGTCGGTGCGATTACTTCAAGAGGTGCTCCTTCTGATTTCGACTTGGCGCCGCGATAGGCGAACGAAATGCCAATCGGAATTTCACCGCGAGCAGCCAGTTTGCAAGGTGCGGAGCCGGAATGCGTGTAGCGCGAAATGTTTTCGTGCAGGGCATCCATGTATTTCCAGGCGGCGTCTTCGCCCATCATCTGGATCCAGCTTGATACGTCAAGGAAGCCGGTCCCGGAGGAATTCGGGTTTGGCATAATCAGATGACCCTTGTAGGCCGGTTTCGTCAGATCGCTCCAATCGGTCGGGATTGGCAGATTGAACTTTTTGCCTTCCACTGTGTTGTAGCAAATGGATGCGATCCAGGCGCGCTGGCCAACCCACTGCGGTACTTTGTGGGCGGTGTCGTAATATTTCTTGTCGAGCTTATCGAGGCCCTTTGGCGCATAACCCTGGAAATACCCTTCGTTGCCGAGCAGCATCAGGCTGGTGGCAGCAAGGCCCCAGACGACATCGGCTTGCGGGTTGTTTTTTTCGGCCATCAGTTTGGAGGTCACGATCCCGGTGGAATCACGAATCCAGTTGATGGTAACGCCGGGGGTGTCGCTCTCGAAGGCTTTTTTGAAGCCTGCCAGTTCGTCCGCTTCTACGGCGGTGTAAACCGACAGCTCTTCAGCTTTGGCGGCGCTTGCAGCCATAAGGCCGACGGCGGCGACACCAAATGTCATCCGTTTGAGGAATTTTGAAAATCCTGCGTTCATTTTAATACTCCTAGCTCCCTGGTTGCTGGGTTTGATAAAAGGATGAAACAGGCAAAAGCCCAACATTGTCAACAAAACCGGTCATGAATTTTATCTTGCAGTTTTGTTTGTTATTTTTGTACGCAGATGTTTCCACACGGTTTTATGAGTCAGTTGCTTGCTTCTATGCTGGACAGACTAGCTAATTGACAGGACAAGGGGTAGAGCAAACATTATCTGTAAAGAAAGTTTGATGATCTCATGGTTCTGCGTTTATTGGGACCATCGGGAAGATAATCAGGGTCATTTTCATGCTGGCAGAGCAGCGGCGAACAAGAATTCTGGAAATTGTCAGTGAACGGGGCTCTGTCTCGGTCAGCGATTTGCATCGCCGACTCAAGGTTTCCCAGGAAACGGTCAGGCGCGACATAACGCGGCTCGATCATGAAGGCCGGCTCCGGAAAACTCACGGCGGGGCCCTGGCACTGGACCATATTGAACCGGTTTTCGACGAACGGATGACGGTCAATATTGATGGAAAGCGGGCCATTGGCCGTCTTGCGGCAGGGATGGTCCCAGACGATTCCACACTTTTGATTGATTCCGGCACTACGACACTGTGCCTTGCCGACTGCCTGTCAGAGCGCCGTCGCCTGACCGTGATCACCAACGATATCCACATCGCACAACGGCTTGGCGGGCGGAATGATAATAAGGTTTTGCTGACCGGGGGGGAGTTTCTGGCCAGTGAAGGCGCATTGCTGGGCCGCGATGCGACATCCATGCTGGCCAATTATTATCCCGATTTCACCTTTGTCGGGGCGAGTGCAATGGCCGCGCACCCCTGGCTAATGGACTACTCGCGCGAGGCTGCTGAGATGCGGACGCAGATGCTCTCGCAGGCACGAACCAGCGTCTTGCTTGCCGATCACACCAAATTCGGACGCAGCGCTCCGGTCAAAGTGGCCGGGCTTGAGAACGTGCACATTATCATCACGGATATTGCCCTAAGTGCGGCCATGCAGGCAGGGCTGGCAACGCTTAAGGCCGAAGTACGCATCGCCGCCGACGAATAGCTCTCGCAGTCACCGAACGACCGGTTTATTCGGCTTTGGCTTCGATCATCTCGCCATGCATCGTGCAGGAAGCTTCGGCCAGCTTGACGAATTCATGAGCGATGCTGTCTGCAGTCTTCAGGGTTTCCGGATCTTCGCCCGGCATTGCGGAAGCGCGCATGCCGGTACGCGTCGGCCCGGGGTTGAGGATGTTGACGCGGATATTGGTTTTTCGCGTTTCCTCGGCATAGACTTTGGCCATCATGTCGAGACCGGCCTTGGAGATGGCATAGGTGCCCCAGAAGGCGCGCGGCTGGTGACCGACTGCGGAGGTCACATAAATCGCCCGACCGCTGTCCGAAGCGCGCAACAAGGGGTCCATGGCCCGGGTCAGACGCCAGCACGCAGTCAGATTGACGGCCATGACTTCGTCCCAGACTTTCGGGTCGATCTGATGGACCGGCGTCAACACGCCAAGAAGCCCGGCATTGGCGACCATCACGTCAAGTTTGCCAAACCGCTCGTACATCGCGGCGCCAACCTTGTCGATGGCATTGAAGTCCTTCAGGTCAAAAGGCACCAAAGTCGATTCAACGCCACATTCGCTGCGGATTTCGTCATCAAGTTCCTCAAGTGCCGCCTGCGTGCGGGCAATCAGGATCGGATGTGCGCCTTCAAGGGCAAAGCGTTTGGCGACGGCACGACCGATACCGCGTGATGCGCCCGTGATCAGGGCGATACGTCCATCTAAGCGTTTTTGCATATTAGAAAATTCCCGATTAGTCCCGCTCGGAGAGGAGGGACAATTGTTTCGGCATACCGCCGCCGTTGTGATCGACAAGCGGGATCGGATATTCGCCGGTAAAACAGGCGTCGCAGTACTGCGGCATTTCCTTGTCACGTTCGGCTTCGCCGACCGCCCGGTAGAGACCATTGATGGAAATGAAGGCAAGGCTGTCGACGCCGATGATGTCGGCCATCTGCTGGACGCTGTGCTTCGAAGCCATCAGCTGATCGCGTTCCGGCGTATCGATCCCGTAAAAACAGGAATGGGTCGTCGGCGGTGATGAAATGCGCATATGGACTTCGGTCGCACCGGCGGCCCGGACCATCTCGACGATTTTGGTTGAGGTGGTGCCGCGGACGATGGAATCGTCGACCAGCACAACCCGCTTGCCCTTGATGGAACCCTGGTTGGCATTGTGCTTGAGGCGAACGCCGAGGTTGCGGATTTGTGCGGTCGGCTCGATGAAGGTTCTGCCGACGTAATGGTTGCGGATGATGCCTAGCTCAAAAGGAATATCGGCTTCCTGAGCGTAGCCGAGCGCTGCCGGCACGCCGCTGTCGGGGACCGGGACGATGACGTCCGCAGGCACACTGCTTTCGCGGGCCAGCTCACGACCGATGCTCTTGCGCACGGCGTAGACGTGGCGACCTTCAATCGTGCTGTCCGGCCGGGCAAAGTAGATGTATTCGAAGATGCAGAAGCGGCGTGGCTTTTTGGAGAAGGGCTTCAGTGAATGCAATCCGTTTTCATCGATGACGACGATTTCGCCGGGATCGATGTCGCGGACAAACCGGGCCCCGATGATATCGAGAGCACATGTTTCCGAGGTGATGATATAGGCTTCGCCCAGACGGCCGATGACCAGGGGTCTGACGCCATGTGGATCGCGTACGCCGATCAGTTTCTTGCCGGTCATGGCGACGAGAGAATAAGCCCCTTCGAGTTGCGACAAGGCATCGGTCAGGCGGTCGACGACGCGACCGTATTCGCTGCGCGCAATCAGGTGAATGATGGTTTCGGTATCGCTGGTCGACTGAAAGATGCTGCCGCGTTCGATCAGGGCACGGCGAACCGCATAGGCATTGGTCAGATTGCCGTTATGGGCGACGGCCAGGCCGCCGAATTTGAATTCGGCGAAAAGCGGCTGAACGTTGCGGATCACCGTTCCACCGGTAGTCGAATAGCGGACGTGGCCAATCGCCATGCTGCCGGTCAGCTGGCGGATAACTTCCTCGGTTGAGAAGTTGTCACCGACCAGGCCGAGCGCGCGATGGCTGTTAAACTGCCCGCTGTCGTAGGTAACGATACCGACGGCTTCCTGACCCCGGTGCTGCAGGGCATGCAGCCCGAGCGCGGTATGAGCAGCAGCATCGATATGCCCGAAGATGCCGAACAGACCACACTCTTCGTGTGGATGATCGTCATCATAAAGGTCGCTTGTCTGGTCGGTCATAGCGGGCATCCTAGCGTTATCCGTCACTGATTGGAACCTGTGCCGTCGATCAAACGTTCAAGATTTTTACGCTGATCCTTATTGTAACCCTCTTGGGCTGGCACGTCTTGCTGTTTTGGCTTGGGCGACAAAAGCCCCTTCACATCAATACTTGATTTGCCGCCACCCGTGCTCTGGCCCGTTATATGATCGGGAACGAGTTGCTTAAGTAGGGCGGCGCCGGGTTTTATCAACTGGATGGTCCGGGCTTCACGAACAATTGACGGCTGATCTTCGACCGGCATGATCAGTTCCAGCCCGATGTAGGCGACGCAAACCAGGACCGCGCCCCGGGCCAGGCCGAACAGAAATCCCAAAGACCGATCCAGAACATTCAGGGCGCTGTTCTGAACGGATTTTGCTGCAGCGCGGGTAATCAGAGACAGAAAAACCAGCGTGACGATAAAAATGAACGTTCCGGCAGCGAGGTCGGCGGCCAAATCAAAGGAAATGTATTGTCTGGCAATCGGCTTGGCATACGGAAAACCGTAGAAAGTCGCGAAAATCGCGCCAATCCATCCGCCGACCGAAAGAACTTCATGAACAAACCCGCGCGCGTAGGCGAGAACCGCCGAGACAAGAAGAATAAGCAGGACACCGATATCGACCACATTGACCGGCAGGCTTTTAATGGCGTCCATCAGGTTTCCTCAGCCTATCGCCCGGTGAGTCCGCGATGCCGGCAAAATGGCATTAGCCAGTTCGCTGAGATGCGAAATCTCAATCATTTCAAGGCCGTAATCTGCCGCTTTTGCACCTTTGGCTGTACGCATGCGCGGTCCGATGGCTCGAGTGAATCCCAACTTTGCGGCCTCCTTGAGCCGTGCATCGACCCTGGAAACAGGTCGGATTTCGCCGGACAATCCGATTTCACCGAAAATCACGGTGGGACCGGATATGGCTTCACCGCTTTCCGACGAGAGCAACGCCGCTGCGACGGCAAGGTCTGCCGCAGGTTCGGAAATCTTCAAGCCACCAGCGACGTTGAGGTACACATCCAGCGGCCCTAATGCAAGCCCGCACCGTGCATCAAGTACCGCCATGACCATGGCCAGACGATTGCCGTCCCAGCCGATTACGGCGCGCCTTGGCGTTGCCAGGGCGCTGGGTGCCACCAGGGCCTGGATTTCCACCAGAACAGGCCTGGTGCCCTCGATCCCGGCAAACACGGCGGCACCTGAAACGTCGCCCTCGCGCTCACCCAGGAACAGTGCAGACGGGTTCTCGACTTCGACCAGACCTTCATCGGACATCTCAAAGACGCCGATTTCGTCAGCCGGGCCGAAGCGGTTCTTGACGGCACGCAGGATACGGAAATGGTGTGAGCGTTCGCCTTCGAAATGCAGCACGGTGTCGACCATGTGCTCAAGCACACGGGGGCCGGCCAGGGATCCGTCCTTGGTGACGTGGCCAACCAGCAGCAGAGCAAAACCGCGACGTTTGGCGAGCCGGATCAGTTCCTGCGCCGAGGCGCGGACCTGCGACACCGTACCGGGGGCACTTTCCAGATTGTCGAGGTACATGGTTTGAATGGAATCGATAACCACTACGTCAACCAGATCAGGGCTGTCGAGGGTGGCGACGATGTCACGCACGTTGGTGGCAGCGGCAAGGGAAACCGGGGCCTTGTCGAAGCCGAGCCGTCGCGCCCTGAGACGCAGCTGGGCAATGGCTTCTTCGCCGGAGATATAGACCGTCTTGCCGCCACCGGCGAGTTTTGCCGTGACCTGCATCAGCAGTGTCGATTTGCCGATCCCGGGATCGCCCCCGACCAGAACGGCTGAGCCCGGAACCAGACCGCCGCCCAGAACGCGGTCAAACTCGGGCATGCCGGCGACACGGCGGGGTGGATCCTTCTCGCTGCCGTCGAGACCGACGAAACTGATTTTTTTGCCGCGCTTGGCACCAAGGCCCTTGGGTGCGCTTTCGGCACCGGCTTCTTCGCTCAGGCTGTTCCATGCACCACAGGCGTCACAGCGCCCCATCCATTTCGGATGCAGAGCACCACATTCCTGGCAGACATAACTGGATTTAGCTTTGGCCAAGCCACGCTCCCTCAGCCCTGAGTGAATTGAGGCTTAAGCCAAACCGGGCGTTGTCGCAAGCGGCCTCGTTTTACGCCTCAGGCTTGGTTAAACTCCAATCAGCGAAATTTGGAGTTTATGCGCAATGTATACACTTTTCTGGTCGACCAGAACCGCCGCTTTTATGCCGGATGCGGTGCTCAGCCTTGCGGGCGTCGCGTTCGAGAGACATCTCGTCAAAAGAACGAATGGCCGTGTCGATGATCCCGAATTCAGCAAAATATCGCCGATGCAGCAAATTCCGGCGCTTTTGATGCCGGACGGGTCCGTATTGTGCGAATCGGCCGCGATCGTTCTGACGCTGGCGGAAAGGCATCCTGAGACCGGTGTTTTGCCACCGGAAGGGAGCCAGAACCGGGCTATGGTGTATCGCTGGCTGATGCATATGGTGTGCAATATTTACGAACCGGATCTGCGTTATTCCTACTCGGATCGCTATACCACCGACCCGAACGGTCAGCAGGGGGTCAAGCTAGCCGCCGCCGAGCGTATGGACAGATCCTTTGACGTGGTCGAGGCCGCAATCAGTGACGGCCCGTGGTTTTTGGGGGAACAACTGACGGTCCTCGATATCAATCTGGCGGCGTATGTCTGCTGGCATTTTGATACGCCCGCACTTTTGCAGCGGTCGCCGAATATTGCCAGAGTCTGCACAAATATCCGCAAGCACGCCGTGATCGGCTCTTTGCTTGAAAGCTACAATATGCGTGATCTGGATTTTCTGGCTTAACCCTAACGCCGGACCGCCATCCTGATCGGACCTTCGGTGCGTCCATGGATGAACTGATCGACGTAAGGGTTCTCGCTGTGATCGATGGCATCGGTCGGTCCGGCCCAGATGATCCTGCCATCGTAGAGCATGGCGATGCGGTCGCCGATCTTGCGGGCTGACTTCATGTCGTGCGTGATGGTTATCGCCGTCGCCCCAAGGGTCTGGTTGACGTGGACAATCAGATTGTTGATGACGTCGGCCATGATCGGATCAAGGCCGGTGGTCGGCTCGTCAAAGAAAATGATCTCGGGGTTGGTGGCAATGGCGCGGGCAAGGCCGACGCGTTTTTGCATGCCGCCCGACAGTTCCGCCGGCGACAGATCAAGAACATCCGGCGTCAGCCCGACGAGGCGTAATTTCTCGGCGGCGATATCCCGGGCTTCGCTGCGCTTGCACTGGTCCCGGGCAATCAGTCCGAATGCGATATTTTCCCAAACCGTCAGTGAATCAAACAGGGCCGCAGCCTGAAACAGCATGCCAACCTGCTGGTTGATATCTTCTCGCTCTCCGGGTGACATGGTAGTGACTTCACGGCCGTCAATGGTGATCGATCCGCTGTCGGGCTTCATCAGGCCCAGCATGCATTTGATCGTCACCGACTTGCCGGTTCCAGAGCCGCCGATGATGACCACGCTTTCGCCCTTGCCGATCTGCAGATCGACATGATCAAGAACCACCTTGCGGCCGTCGGCAAAAGTTTTGCGGACGCCGTCGAGGCGGATTTTCGGGGCGTTATCCTGCGACATCTTTGGTGAAGAACAAGAGGGTCAGGATATAGTTGAAGCAAAGAATAAGGATCGAGGCCGAAACCACTGCATTGGTCGTGGCCTTGCCGACGCCCTGTGCGCCACCCCCAGAATGATAGCCGTGATAGCAGCCCATCAGGGTCGTGATAAATCCGAACGCCGAAGCTTTGACGAGGCCCGAGATGACATCCAGTGCTGTCAGGAATTCCCAGGTGTTCTGCAGATAGTTCGCCGGATTGAAGCCGAGTTTGTAGACCGACACCAGATAGCCGCCGAAAACCCCGATGATATCGGCGATAAAGACCACTAGCGGCAGCATCAGGGTGCCGGCAATCAGGCGTGGCGCCACCAGATACTTCATGGGATTTGTCGACAGGGTGGTCAGGGCATCAACCTGTTCGGTGACGCGCATGGTGCCGATTTCTGCGGCCATGGCGGCACCGATACGTCCGGCGATCATCAGGCCGCCCAGTACGGGACCCAGTTCGCGGGTGATCGACAGCACAACGACATTGGCAATCGCGCCTTCGGCGGAGAACCGGGCAAAGCCGGTGTAGCTCTGCAATGCCAGCACCATGCCGGCAAAAATCGCGGTCAGGCCGACAACGGGTAGGGTGAAAAATCCGATCTCGATAATCTGCCTGAGCAACTGGCGACCGTAAAACGGCGGCCGCACACAATGCGAAACACCATTGATCGTAAACAGCGCCAGCCGACCGGTGGTCGCAAGAAAGGCAATGAATGCGCTACCGATTGGCCGTAACGGATTGATCATGCACCAGCCCCTTTGTAAGTCCGGGCATAACGCTGCCCGAGCCCGGTTAATACTTCATAGGGAATGGTATGCCAATCCCGCGCGAGATCATCCGCTGTCTGGTGTGGTCCCAGAAATTCTGCAAGGGCGCCGGGCCGGGCCAGATGCTCGGGGACATTGGTAACGTCCAGCGTGATCAGATCCATGGATACCCGGCCGGCAATCGGTGCCGGGTGGTCGCCGATATAAGCGGTGCCGGTATCCGATCCCTGGCGTAGAAATCCGTCCGCGTAGCCGACGGGTACCGTGGCGATCCGCCTGGGGCCTGTGACCGGGTGCATTGCGCCATAGCCGACGGTCTCGGGTTTGTCGACGCTGCGGACCTGCAGGATGCGGGCATACAGGCTGACCGGGTTGTGCATCGGATTGTCGCGATAGGGGGTCGGATTCCCGCCGTAAAGGGCGATGCCGGGCCGGGCGACGTCAAAATGATAGTCCCCGCCCAGAAAAATACCCGACGAGTTGCTTAACGATCCGCGACCCCGACCGACGCGTTTGTAAGCGGACTGGAACAATTTGAGCTGGCGGGCGCTTTGATCGCTATCGATATCGTCGGCGCTGGCCAGATGGCTCATGCACAGTTGAAGATCGATCCCCTGCAGATATTTTCCGACGTCATCCAAAAAGGTTTCCGTTTCCCGGAGATCCAGTCCCAGACGGCACATGCCGGTATCGATGTGCAGATTGGCGGCCAGCGCGGTGCCGTGCTTTCGGGCTGCCGCCTGCCACAGCGCAATGTCTCCAAGCGAATTCAGCACCGGGATCAGGCCATGGTGCAGATAATCGCCGACGGCATCGGGCAGAGGGCCATTGAGGATATAGATATTGGCTTCGGCAAGTTCTTCCCTGACCACGACGCCTTCGTGCGGGTGGGCCACGAAGAAATCCCGGCACCCGGCCAGCCACAGGGCACGGACCACCGGTCTGGCACCCAGGCCATAGCCGTTTGCCTTGACGGCGGCGCCGGCCTGCGCACCGGAAGGGGCGAGTATAGCCTGAATCAGCCGGTAATTATCTGCAACGGCGTCCAGATTGATGGTCAGATGCGTGGCGTATAGATCGTCGGAGATCGTCATGCCACGTATAATCAATACTCTTCGTGGTGCGGGTCAAGATTTCCGAAGCGTGTGAACTCGCCGATAAAGGCCAGTTTGACACTGCCAACCGGGCCATGCCGCTGTTTGGCGACGATCACTTCGGCTTTGCCGCGGGCGCGTTCCATCCGCGCATCCCAATCCAGTTCACGCTGGGCAAACTTCTCAGGGCCTTCATCCGGGCGCTGCATGGGGTTTGCTTTTTCCAGGTAATATTCGTCACGATAGATGAACATAACGACGTCAGCGTCCTGCTCGATGGAGCCCGATTCGCGCAAATCGGCCAGCTGCGGGCGCTTGTCTTCGCGTTGCTCGACCTGTCGGGATAGCTGCGACAGGGCCAGAACCGGCACTTCAAGCTCTTTGGCCAAAGTCTTCAGGCCACGGGTAATTTCCGACACTTCCTGAACGCGGCCATCGGCTCTAGATTTGGAACTGCCTGAAATCAGCTGCAGGTAATCGACGACGATCAGGCCCAGATTATTCTGCCGCTTGAGCCGGCGGGCGCGGGTCCTGAGCGCGCTGACCGTGAGCGCCGGGGTATCATCAATATAGATCGGCACTTCGTGCAACTGGTTCGAAGCCTGAGCCAGACGCGAGAATTCCTCGTTGGTCAGTTCACCCTTGCGCATGCGGTCCGACGATACGTTCGATTGTTCCGACAGGATACGTGCGGCCAGCTGTTCGGCTGACATTTCCAACGAGAAGAATCCGACCACGGCGCCTTCATTGCCCTTGGTATCGAGAAAATTCTTGGCTGCGTTATAGGCGATGTTTGTGGCGAGCGCGGTTTTCCCCATGGCCGGACGTCCGGCAAGGATCAGAAGATCGGAACGGTGCAGACCACCCAGAAGTTTATCGAGATCGGTCAGGTCGGTACCGACACCGGCCAGACCACCCTGACGGGCATGGGCGGCATCGGCGACCTTGATCGCTTCCATGACGGCGGTTTTGAAAGGCTGGAATCCACCATCGAAATCGCCGGTAGTGGCCAGATCATAAAGGGCCTGTTCGGCTTCTTCGATCTGCGCGGTAGCTTCCAGATCGATGTCATTGTCATAGGCCTCGTTGACGACCCGCTCGCCGAGCGAAATCAGTTCGCGGCGCAGATGCATGTCATAGATGATGCGGCCATATTCACGCGCGTTGATGACGTTGATGGCGCTGGCGGCAAGATGCGCCAGATACTGCGCGCCGCCGATATCCTGCAATGAGTTGTCGGTCTCGAAATACGGTCTGAGGGTCGTCGGGTCGGCAATCTGGCCGCGATCGATCAGCTTCAGCATGGCTTCAAAGATGCGGGCATGGGCCGTCAGGGCAAAGTGTTCAGCCTGGAGGAACTCGGCAACCTGCTCAAGGGCGCGGTTATCAACGAAAATGGCACCCAGCAACCCGCGCTCGGCTTCAATATTGCGGGGAAGCTGACGGTACGTTGGAGATTCTGTGTCGAATTCTCCGTCCTCCGCAGCATGCTGCAGCGAGTCACTGGCCATGTTTGTTTTCATGGCGGGACAATACGCTCCCTTTGAATAAAGACTCTTGTGGATAGGTGTGGATAACGTGGAAAAATCGAGAATAAGCCTAGTTGACTTTTAAAATCACGACACTGAAAACCGAAACAGCGTGCAAATGACAAAGGGCGCACCCTTACGAGCGCGCCCTTGGCATATCCAGATACTCAGAAAAGGCTTAATCGGCCTTTTCTTCGCTTTCCGTTTCGCTTTCGGCTTCCGGACCGGCACCTTCATCGAAGATGGACCCATCTTCTGCAACTTCTGCAACCGCGGCATCGGCAAAGGCTTCGGCTTCGGCCTGGATTTCCATCTGTTCCATCTGTGCCAGGGAAAGAACGGCACCGCCGGTTTTTTCCTGGGTTTCGGCTTCGTCCTGTGACCGTGCGACGTTGGCCGTGATCTTGATCGAAACTTCACCGTGCAGGTCGATGCGGACCGTGTGCAGGCCGATGGTTTTGATCGGCGTGTCGAGTACGACCTGTGCACGACGAATCGTCACACCGGCAGTATTCACGGCGTCAGCGATATCGCGTGCCGTTACCGATCCGTACAGCTGACCGGCATCGCCGGCCTGACGGAGCAAAACGACCTTCATATCGGTCATTTTGGCAGCAACCGCTTCGGCATCTTGTTTGCGCGAAAGGTTTTCGGCTTCAAGTTGAACGCGCTGTAAATCGAACTGTTTTCTGTTCTGATTGGTCGCACGCAGGGCTTTTCCTTGAGGGAGCAGAAAATTGCGGGCAAATCCGGGCTTTACGGAAACGACATCGCCCATTTGTCCGAGCTTTTCTATACGCTCCAACAGAATGACTTCCATTATTCACTCTCCTGGTCATTGACGGGCTGCATTCTACTCCGCAGTCCGATCCATTGTTCCAAAACACCAGCACCGGCGACCAAAAAAGAGGCCCAACCCAGCACCATGAGTAGTACATAAAATGCGACGAGTAACGCCGTTCCATTGGCAACCCTGCGGGCAAACGTGTGCACCACAGCGAGACCTAACAGGAAAAACGGCACCAACGCCACAATAACCAAATTACGCCCGAGATAACTCCAGTCACCCGGCACCACGAGTGCAACCACACCCGCACCGACCAGCAACCACGAACACCAGTCCGGCAGAGCAATGTTTGCGTAAGCAACACGTGGGCGTAAATTACGTCCTGATTTTACCAGTGCGGCCTGTCCTGCAGCAGCATTCACCAGATGCATGACAACCCAGCTGGCAACGGCCATACCCGGGAAAAACGGTGCCAGACTACCGACAAGTGCAGCACGTGAATCGGCGGGCAGATTGCCGCCCATACGTTCAAGTGCAGTACTGATCAGACCGGCAACGGAATCCTGTAACGAGCCTGCGCTATCATCCGTGATTGCCAAGATGGCAAAGAAAACCAGTCCTGCTGCACCGACGGCAGTCAGGGCAGCGATCAGGTTTCCTGCCGGATACCAGACCGGAGTGCCGTTACTGGCTGGTCTTGTACGCAACGCCAGTAGGCAAAGCATGATAGCAGGGACCGCATAGGCACAGGCGAACGGAAGGGCCGTAAAGGCATTGCCGATCAAACCAGCCGTAAACACTGCCGTCAGTCCGGCAGTGATGACACCTTTGCTGCCGATCCCGAGCCCAGCCAGATAAAGCGACAAGGGCGCGAGATAGAACAGCGGTAACGCCAGTATCGAGCCGAACACGATGGAGAAAACCGCCACCGCGCTGCAGATACCGGCGCTGAGCGCCATGATTGGTGAGTAGGGCATATCGATCCGTCCGGATCGGCGCAACGAGCGCCGAGGCCTTACTTCAAGACGTAAGGAAGAAGACCGAGGAAGCGGGCGCGCTTGATGGCGCGAGCCAATTCCCGTTGCTTCTTCGCGGAAACCGCCGTGATACGGCTGGGGACGATCTTGCCACGCTCGGACACATAACGGCCCAGCAGTCTCAGATCCTTGTAATCGATCTTCGGTGCATTCTTACCGGAGAACGGGCACGATTTGCGTCGGCGAAAGAAACCACGTCTCATTATTTGTCTCCTTCGATAATGGCGCTGGCGTCGAGTTTCGGCCCGCTGTCGTCTTCATCATAACGCGGGCCACGTTCGCCACGGTCGTTACGGCGCGGACGATCGTCACGATCGCGGTTGCGCATCATGGCTGACGGGCCTTCATCGAAGCCGTCGACACGGATGGTCATGTTACGCAGCACGTCTTCGTGAATGCGCATCTGACGTTCCATTTCATGAAGGGCAGGTGCCGGCGCTTCAATGTTCATCAGAACATAATGGCCTTTACGGTTCTTGTTGATCCGATAGGCAATAGAACGCAGTCCCCAGTTTTCGACGCTGACGACGTTGCCACCATTATCGGCAATGATTTTTGAAAAGATCTCGGTGAGACCTTCCGTTTGTGACGCAGAGATATCTTGGCGTGCGATGAACACGCTTTCATAACAGGGCATATTTTGCTCCCTTCGGCTTATCTCAACCCGGTAATCGACCGAGCATAGCCAGGACAATCCCGGCAAGGAGTGATGAAGCGGCGCAATATACAGAGTTTCGCGCTCGCTGCAAGGGATACCGTACACAAGGAAAATGCAGGAAAATACGGTTGGGAAAGTCCCGAAATGTCGCTAAATAGTCAGCATGCAGAATATATCAAAACAATCGCCATTTGATCTTGCCGGTCGCCATGCGCTGGTCAGCGGCGGGGTGCGTGGTCTTGGCCTGGAAATCGCCCGTGGACTGGCTGAAGCCGGTGCGTCGGTTGTCATCACCGGGCGTGTGCCGGAAACCGTCGAAGCGTCTGCGGCCTATCTGCGGGAGGATGGTTTGCAGGTTCAGGGCCTGGCCCTTGATATGACTGATGATCTGGCGGTAAACGCCTGGTTTTCAGCTTATGACCGGGAATTTGACATACTCGTCAATAATGTCGGTATGCGCGACCGCCGCGGTACGCCGGACCTGCCGCCGGAAGCCTTTGCCCGGTTGCTGGATTTCGGCATTACCTCGGCCTATCGCATGACCCGTCTGGTTTATCCCGGCATGGCAGCACGCGGACACGGTGCCATCGTCAACGTTGCATCGGTGGCGGGGCCACTGGCGCGGCCGGGCGATCCCGGTTACACCGCCGCCAAGGCCGGTATCGATGCGTTGACCCGTTCCCAGGCGGTGGAATTTGCGCCGGTCGGGATTCGCGTCAATGCCATTGCACCCGGGTTTTTTGCGACCGAAGCCAATCAGGAATGGGTAGAGGATGCGACCGTCAACGATTACGTGCAGCGGCGGATCCCGATGCAACGATGGGGTCGTCCAGAAGAAGTTTCCGGTGCGGTGGTCTTTCTGGTGTCCGATGCTGCCAGTTATGTGACCGGCCATACCCTGACGATCGATGCCGGCTTAACGGTGCGAATGTAGGTCTGATTTGCCGATTTCAGCGAATTTGACCAGATCGCGGCGATTGATCATGCCTATTACGTCGCCTCGTTCGGATACTCCGATCCGGTCCCAGCCTTCGGATTGCATCAGGTTCAGAACGACATAGGGACTGTCTGTGCCGCTGCAAACCGGCCTGTTGCGCTGTACGGCCTCGGCTATCGGGAAATCAAGCGCACAGACACCAAAGCGTTTGATCAGCGCCATGACGTCTTCGTCGCAGGCAATTCCGATAAAACCGAAATGTTCATCATAGACGGCGATTAACGCTGTGCGGTTTTCAGCCAGAAAATCGGCCACATAACCGATACTTACTCTGGAATCCACATCTCTGGTATCGTTTTGGGTTACGGTGATGAGGTCACGAATCATCACAGGGGGCCACGGGCGAACAGGGACTGTAACAGCAGATTCTCCCGCGTCACCGTTGAATATCTCGCTCACTTCATGGCTGACGATTTCTTCCCAGGCGCTCATGTGCATTGTTGTCTCCGGCTTAAGGACTATTGCTACGGGGACAAACTAGGTGATCCATGTAATGGGCATGTGTCGGGATTGTAATAAAGTGTAATACGATTAGGCCCGGCTGCGCTTGACAGCTTTGGGGCCGGCAGCCAATTTGCTTCAAATAGTCAATAATAACATCGCCAATGGGAGGGCTCTGTATGTCCCGCGCTTTTGTTTTCCCCGGTCAAGGTTCGCAAGCCGTCGGCATGGGCAAGGAACTTGCCGAAGCGTTCCCTTGTGCACGTCTCGTTTTCGAAGAGGTCAATGAAGCCTTGAAGCAGAAACTGTCAAAATTGATGTTTGAAGGCCCCGAAGACGAGCTGACGCTGACGGAAAATGCGCAACCGGCACTGATGGTCGTCAGCATGGCGGCTATTGCTGTATTGAGGATAGAAGGCGGGATTGAACTGCCCAAAGTGGCGTCCTTTGTGGCCGGGCATTCGCTGGGTGAATATTCTGCCCTGGCTGCGGCCGGCTCGTTCACGCTGGCCGATACGGCGCGGCTTTTGAAAATTCGCGGTCAGGCGATGCAGCGCGCTGTTCCTGTTGGTGAAGGTGCCATGGCTGCGTTGTTGGGACTGGATCTAGAACAGGCACGCGAAGTCGTTGCCGAAGCAGCCAAGGGCGATATTCTGGCAACGGCGAATGACAATGCGCCGGGTCAGGTCGTTATTAGCGGTATGCGTGAAGCGGTCGAACGTGCCGTTGACGTGGCCAAGGAGAAGGGCGCAAAGCGGGCCATGATGTTGCAGGTCAGCGCCCCGTTCCACTGCCCGATGATGGCACCGGCAGCCGATGTCATGGCCGACGCGCTTGCCGATGTGAATATTGATCCCCCCTGTGTTCCCCTGATCGCCAATGTGACAGCGGCACCGGTTGAAGACCCGGTCGAGATCCGCAGGCTTTTGATTGAACAGGTGACCGGCATGGTCCGCTGGCGGGAAAGCTGTTTGACGATGCGGGAGAAGGGCGTCGATACGTTGCTTGAAGTAGGTTCAGGGAAAGTGCTTTCGGGGTTGGCCAAGCGAATCGACAAGGAACTTCTGGCATCAAATATTGGATTCCCGGCCGACATCGAAGCATTTCTGAAAACGATTTAACCCGAATAATACGGGAGGATACGGCATGTTTGATTTAACAGGTAAACGGGCTCTGGTTACCGGCGCATCAGGTGGTATCGGTGGGGCCATCGCCAAGGCACTGCATGCGCAGGGTGCCATCGTCGCCCTTTCAGGGACCCGGGAAGCTGCGTTGCTGGCGGTTGCCGACGCACTCGGCAGCAATACCCATGTTACGCCCGCCGACCTTGGCAGTGCCGAGGGAGCCGAAAAGTTGATTAAAGATGCCGAAGCCGCCATGGGTGGTATAGATATTCTCATCAACAACGCCGGGTTGACCCGTGACCAGCTGGCTATGCGGATGAAGGACGATGACTGGCAAATCGTGCTGGATGTCAATCTGACAGCCGCTTTCCGCCTGTCGAGGGCCTGTCTTCGCGGGATGATGAAGGCCCGAAACGGCCGAATCATTGCCATTACGTCGATTGTCGGGACGACCGGCAACCCGGGACAAACCAACTATGCGGCGTCCAAGGCCGGTTTGATCGGGATGTCCAAATCCTTGGCCCAGGAAGTCGCGTCGCGGGGCATTACCGTCAATTGTGTGGCTCCGGGCTTTATCGAGACGCCGATGACGGATGTACTTTCAGATGACATTAAGAGCAAACTGCTGTCTGGTATCCCTGTTGGCCGTTTGGGACATGTTGATGATATTTCAGCAGCCTGCGTTTATCTTGCCAGTGACGAAGCCTCATATGTAACGGGACAGACCTTGCATGTGAACGGCGGCATGGCGATGATATGACCGTATCTGCTTAAGGATATTTTTTACTCACCAACGTTCTGGTAAAGCCTAAAAGAGTATGTTAGTTACCCCCACCTTTCGGGGGATATAGTAGCGGGGAACCGTTGTTTTATGGGCCATAAGGGCCAGGGAGCGAAGCTCTCTAGTTTTAAACCGTAGAGATCGGGGAAATTCGACAATGAGTGATGTTGCAGATCGCGTTAAGAAAATCGTTCTTGAGCATCTCGGTGTAGACGAAGACAAAGTCGTCGAAACCGCTAGCTTTATCGACGATCTGGGCGCAGACAGCCTTGATACCGTTGAACTGGTTATGGCATTCGAAGAAGAATTCGGCATTGAAATTCCGGACGATGCGGCCGAAAAAATCCTGACCATCAAGAACGCAGTCGACTTTATCGAGTCGCAAAGTAACTGACCCGATCAGCGGCTATGCCCGGTAATGCCGGACTAAGCCGCGATCCTTTGGACTACGGACGCTATCGATGAGACGTGTTGTCATCACCGGTATAGGTGCAGTTACGTCGCTTGGTGTTGGTGCCGAGCACAACTGGAAAAATCTGCTCGAATCCCGGTCCGGGATTCGAGCAATTGACCGTTTTGACGTTTCTGACCTCCCAGCAAAAATCGCCGGCAGTGTACAGCCGGGCGATGGAACCAATGGTTCTTTTAATGCCGATGACTGGGTTCCCGCCAAAGACCGTCGCCGTATGGATGATTTTATCATCTATGGTCTGTGCGCTGCCGAGCAGGCCATCCGAGATTCCGGATGGGTCCCCAAGACAGAAGAAGATGCCTGTAATACCGGTGTGTTGATCGGTTCAGGTATCGGTGGTCTGCCGGAAATTGCCCGCGGCGCAATCAAGGTTGATGCCGAGAGAAATCCCCGGCGTCTCAGCCCGTTCTTCATTCCGGCCAGCCTCATCAATCTTGTTTCCGGGCATGTCTCGATCATGCATGGCTATAAAGGGCCTAACCATGCCGTTGTCACCGCATGTTCGACGGGTGCCCACGCCATTGGCGATGCCGCACGTCTGATTATGTGGGAAGATGCCGACGTCATGGTGGCAGGTGGCGCTGAAGCTGCCGTCTGTCGTGTCGGGATTGCCGGGTTCTGCGCAGCGAGGGCGTTGTCTACCGCATTTAACGATACACCTGAAAAAGCGTCCCGTCCTTATGACAAGGATCGTGATGGCTTTGTCATGGGTGAAGGTGCCGGGGTTGTCGTGCTTGAGGAATATGAGCATGCCAAAGCCCGCGGCGCTAAAATATATGCCGAAGTTGTCGGTTATGGCATGTCCGGCGATGCCTATCATATCACCGCACCGGCAGAATCCGGAGATGGTGCCTATCGTTGCATGAAGGCGGCTCTAAAACGGGCCGGCATGGATCCCAGCGATATTGACTATATCAATGCGCACGGGACCTCGACACCACTGGGCGATGAAATTGAATTACGCGCCGTTGAGCGTGTCTTTGATGGCCATACCAAAGGCATGTCGATGTCATCGACGAAGTCTGCAATCGGCCACCTGTTGGGTGCTGCCGGTGCCGTTGAGGCGATTTTCTCTATCCTTGCCATCCGCGACAATATTGCGCCGCCGACGCTTAATCTCGACAACCCGTCGGTTGTCACACCGATTGATCTGGTGCCGCATCAGCCTCGCGAGCGTCCGATCAAGGCCGTGCTTTCCAATTCGTTCGGATTCGGTGGTACCAACGCGTCGTTGATCTTCCGTCAGGTCGATTAACAGGTGGCGGCATGATTCGCCGTCTCGCCATTTTTCTCACGATCATGGTTTTCCTGGCCGGTGGAGCCGCTTTCGGTGGGTTCTTGTGGCTGAAGGTTTCCTATGAAGCCGGGTCGGGCACGCAGACGGATAAGGTCATCATTATACAGCGCGGCAGCAGTGTCGCTTCAATCGCATCATTCCTTCAACATGAAGGAATGATCCGTTATGCGCGGGTGTTTCGTCTTGGTGAAAAACTGATCGCCGATCATCAGCCGCTCAAAGCAGGGGAATATCTGATCCCGGCAAATGCGAGTGCGTCGGCGATCGCTAAAATACTCAAATCAGGACAGCAAGTGGTTCACAAAATGACCTTTGCCGAAGGATTGAGCAGCATTGAAATCGTTGATCTTTTGCGTGATGAACCCCTGCTGATCGGTGAGATCTCGAAAACGCCGGATGAAGGCACCTTACTGCCGGAAACATACCATTTCCATCGTGGTGAAAGCCGTTCGGAAATTCTCAAGAGAATGTCGGAAGCGATGACCAGCGAGATTGAGCGGCTATGGGCCGAACGCGCCGACACATTGCCTTTTGCCAACCCAAAAGAAGCCGTCATCCTGGCATCAATTGTTGAGAAAGAAACCGGCGTGTCGTCAGAACGCGGACTGGTCGCAGCCGTCTTTATCAATCGTTTGCGCTTGGGCATGCGGCTGCAGTCAGATCCCACGATCGTATACGGGATTACTCTGGGGGCCGGGCCGCTTGGCCGAACCCTGACGCGTAATGATCTGGAAGCAAAGACTGCATACAATACGTATCAGATAGACGGCTTGCCACCGACGCCGATCGCCAATCCGGGAAAGGCGTCTCTTGCCGCTGCGCTCAAACCCGATGTGACGGAAGCACTTTATTTCGTTGCCGATGGCAGTGGCGGACATGCCTTTGCCAAGTCGCTCGACGAACATAATCGTAACGTCAAAGCCTGGCGAAAACTGCAGCGCCAGAACTAATACGGCTTATCTCAGGTTGCTTTCTTTGGCGCCTTCGACAGCAGGGCGTCATACAGGGGGCCCGGCAACAGGATCAGAAGACGCATGATCCAGTTTATCTGCCAGGGAAAGGTAATGCTTCTTTTACCACGCCGGAGCCCGGCCGTGATGATTTTTGCAGCACGGTCGGCGGGCATTATAAAAGGCATTGAAAACGAATTGCTGTCGGTAATTCGGCTTTTAACAAAGCCCGGATAAATCATGGTGACCCCGATCCCATCCTTGGCAAGCTGGGGTCTGATGGCTTCCCCCCAGGCCTTCACGGCAACCTTGCTGGCGGAATAGGCTGGAGCCGTCGGCATGCCGCGGAACCCGACAATGGAGCTGACAATGGCGACGCGGCCGCTTCGCCGTGTGCGCATCGCCGACACGGCCGGCAATACGGTATTCAGCACGCCTGCCAGATTTGTCGCGAATACATCGCGGGTCTTTTCGCCTTCGCCGTCGCCGGCGCCGGCACTGCTTGAAATACCTGCATTGGCGATTACCAGATCAAGGGGGCGGATGTTTTCTATATCAGCGATCATTTCAGACATCGCCGCGCGATCTGTGGCATCTACCTGATAAGCATGAACATCGGCACCCAGGGTTATGAGGGTGTTTTTTACCGCTTCAAGGCGTGCCTTGTCGCGACCGGTAATGGTCATGGTGACCCCCGGGCCGGCCATCGCGCGGGCGAGTGATTCGCCAATACCGCTGCTGGCACCGGTTATCAATACAGAATGGAACGAGTTCATAGCCATGGGTGTGTTATATACGACGTCGGCTTGATTGACGATGGACTAACTCGTGCTAGTGCCGCTTGTCGGCCAAGAGGTGTACGGCTAAAGTTTTGCCAACCGTTTGGAAGGACATGCTTTGACGATCAATTCAATGACCGGGTTTTCCAGTAATACAGGCACTTTTGATGTCTGGTCATGGACCTGGGAGCTTAAAAGCGTCAATGCGAAGGGTCTGGATGTCCGTCTCCGGGTACCGATGGGGTTTGATGGTTTGGAGCCTGTTGTCCGCGCCCGGTTATCCAAAACATTCAGCCGGGGGAACATCACCGTCGGTTTGATGCTGAAACGTACCGATATGGGTTTGGGTTATCGCATCAACGAAGCACATCTGCATACCCTCGTCGATGCAGCCAAACGATTACAAGACAAGATGCCTGATGCCGCGCCACCATCCATCGACGGCATGCTGGCGCTGCGCGGTGTGATCGAAGCCGAAGACGAGGATGTCGATGACGACGCTCGGCAGGCTCTGGAAGAATCGCTGTTAAAATCACTGTATGCGGCGGCAGAGGCTTTACTTGCAGCGCGCGCAGAAGAAGGGCAGAAACTTGCGGCGGTATTGCGCGATTTCATAGCGGTGCTTGATGATTTACGTATCCAGGCAATGGCTACTGCCGAAACACAGGGCGAGGCGATCCGGGCGCGTTTGAAAGAGCAGCTTCAGACAATTCTGCAGGAGGCCTCCAGTCTTGATGCTAACCGGCTGGAGCAGGAAATCGCAATACTGATGAGCAAGGCCGACATTCGCGAAGAACTGGACAGACTGGCGTCTCACATTACGGCTGTGTCGGAACTCCTTAGCGCTGGCGGCGCGGTTGGCCGGCGTCTGGATTTTCTGTGTCAGGAACTGAACCGTGAAGCGAATACCATATGTTCTAAAGCCCAACAGACGGCATTAACGCGTATAGGTTTGGACATGAAAGCGACGATCGAACAATTCCGGGAGCAGGTGCAAAATATTGAGTGAAGATCATATAAAGCCGAAACACATGAAGAGACGCGGATTGATGTTGGTGCTGTCGTCGCCGTCAGGTGCCGGCAAGTCGACGATTTCCCGCGCTTTGCTTGAAAAGCACCCTGATTTGACAATGTCGGTTTCAACGACCACGCGTCCGATGCGACCGGGTGAGGTAGAGGGCAAAGATTATTATTTTGTCGACACGAAGACTTTTGAAGCGATGGTCGAACAAGACGAATTTCTCGAATATGCCCTGGTCTTCGATAATTATTATGGGACCCCCCGTGGACCGGTAGATGCCGCCCTGAAAAGCGGTAAGGACGTTTTATTCGATGTTGACTGGCAAGGTACACAACAATTACGACAAAATGCCCGTGACGATCTTGCCAGCATCTTTATTCTACCGCCGTCGATCGATGAACTTGAACGCAGGCTGTATTCCCGCGGGCAAGACTCTGCAGAGGTCGTCAAATTGCGGATGGCCAAAGCCTCATCGGAAATGAGTCACTGGGCGGAATATGACTACATCATCATCAATGAATCGGTCTCCCATAGCGTCGCCGAAGCCGAGGCCATCCTGGCTGCGGAACGGCTGAAACGCGATCGGCGGGTCGGTCTTGCGGAATGGTTGCGCGGTATGGGCGTCGGTCAGTAAGCCTGCGAGACGGAGCTTTATACCGGTTCTTTGAGCAGCGTCGTTAATTTGCAGAATTGCTGAATGGTGAGTTGTTCGGCGCGAAGTTGCGGATCAATGCCAACTTCGGCAGGATCGATGCCCAGAGACTTCAACGAGCTCCTGAGCATTTTTCGACGTTGTCCAAATGCCGCTCTGGTGACTTTTTCCAGTTTGGCGACGTCTGTTTGCACCAGTGGTTTTGCCCTCGGAGTAAGTTCAATGACCGCTGACATGACCTTGGGAGGCGGGGTAAACGCCCGCTTGTCGACGTTGAACAAAATCCACGTCTCGCACAACAACTGAGAAATGATCGCCAGACGCCCATAACTTGAGGTGCCCGGTACAGCGCAAATACGCTCGGCAACTTCCTTTTGAAACATCAGGATCATTCGTTCGATCCCATCAAGATCAGCAAGCCACTTTATCAATAATGCCGTGCCGATATTGTAGGGAAGGTTTGATATGATCAAAGTCGGGCGAGGGCTCAGCGCCGCGATATCAAGTTTGAGGGCATCCGCTTCGACAATGTTTAGTGTTTCCGGATAGATCGCCTGCAAGCCGGCAAGGGCATCTATGCAGCGTTGGTCACGTTCAATGGCGTATAGTACGCTTGGCTCTTGTGCCAGGATGGAACGGGTCAATCCGCCCGGTCCGGGGCCGATTTCAAGAACGGTTTTACCCTGAAGAGAGCCAGCGGCGCGGGCAATGCGATCCGTCAGGTTGGCGTCCAGTAGAAAGTGCTGACCGAGGGATTTCTTTGCCCCCAGTTCGTATTCTTTTATGAGATCGCGTAACGGTGGAAGTGTGTCGCGTGTGCTCATGTCATGCCGCGGCTTTTAAAAGGCGGCTATTGCTGATGTCGATGGCCATTTTGATGGCGCATACAAGGCTCGATGGATCGGCGAGGTCTTTGCCGGCAATATCCAGTGCCGTGCCGTGATCAGGGGATGTGCGGACAATCGGTAATCCAAGCGTAACATTGACGGCCCGGTCAAAGTCCAACGCCTTGATCGGTATCAGAGCCTGATCGTGATACATGCAGAGCGCCGCGTCATAGCCGTCGCGGGCGCGCGGTGTAAACAGGGCGTCGGGGGGTACCGGACCGAAGACTTCGGCGCCGGACTTGCGCAAAATGGCAATGGCAGGAGCAATGATGTTCAAATCCTCACGCCCCAGCTTGCCGCCTTCTCCGGCGTGCGGATTGAGGCCGGCAACGGCAAGTCTCGGGTGTTCGATGGCAAAATCCTGCCCAAGAGCGGCAAGCACGAGCAGCCCATGCTCAACGATGGCATCCGTGGTCAGTTGATCCAGCGCTTGACGTAACGGCACATGGACGGTCAACGGCACAACCCGGAGTGAAGGGGACGCCAGCATCATGACAGGTTGCATGCCGCCGCCTACAAGATCAGCAAGATATTCGGTGTGACCCGGGAAAATAAACCCCGCATCGTATAATGTTTCTTTCTGGATCGGATTTGTGATCAGCGCCTTTGCGCGACCGTTTTGCGTGAATTCAACGGCTCGCTTGATTGATTCCAGCACAGCCGATGCGGTTTCGACGGTCGGCAATCCGGGCACACTGTTGACTGGTTGGCTCAAGGGCATGACAGGAAGAGTATTCGAAAATGTGGATAGAGCCTGCTCAGGGGCCGAAATTTCTGAAATCTCGACGTCCATGCCTAAAGTCGCAGCGAGCTGTCGTAATCGCATCGGGTCATCTAGAACAAAAAACGGTTCCAGTTCATGCCGATGCCGCCCCCATGTTTTCAAGGTCAGTTCGCCGCCGATCCCGGCAGGCTCACCCATCGTCAAAACGCAGGGAATTTTTTCTGGCATCCTGATTTACAGTCTGATGTCGATGAAAGCCTGGCGGCGAAGTTTCTCTTCGTGCTGTGCTGCCATGCGACCTAAACGCTGGTTCAGAAGATGCGATTCGATTTGAGTTCTTGCTTCGGCTACCGGGTCTTTCCCGCCGCTGGCCTCGCGCGTGCAAACCATCAGCACGATAACGCCATCGGGGGTGCGAAATGGCTGGCTGGATTGGTTGACCTTCAAATTTTGTACAATTGATTTAAGCTGCGGATTCAGTTGATTGATATTGAATTTACCAAGGAACCCGGATTGCGGACTCCCTTCAGATTTTGCAATGCTTGCAAAGCTTTTGCAGTCGTTTGCACTGTCAGCCAGTTCCTTTGCTTTATTCGTTATGGCGGTCACGGATTGTGAGTTCGCATTCGCCGGGATAAGCATATGAAGTTGTTGTATGCCGAGAGTAATTTCTTCCGGAGAAGCTTCAATGCCCTTGGCTATGCGCTTCTCACGGACGGAAAGAATGTAAACGCCATCGTCCGTGGTGACTGGGGATGACATCTGCCCCAGTTCCAGCCTGGATACGACGCCGCCGATAGCCGGGCTCAAATCGGAAGCTAAATTCCAACCCAGATCCCCACCATCGCTGGCCGAAGCTGATTCAGAGAAGTTATGTGCCATTTGTGGCCAACTGGCACCTGCAGCCAATTGTTCATGAATTCTTTGCGCTATCTTATTGACTTCGCTTTTTGGTTTTTCATCATAAGCCAGAAAAATCTCAGCCACATGATATTCAGGTTTGCCAGCATTCTCTTTCATCTTGGTAATGACATCATCGACTTCTTGATCGGACACTGTTGCAATGTTTCGGAATAATGACCGAACGACACCGATCCATGACAATTCGGCAATCAATTGCTGTTTAAGGGAATCTGGATCAACGCCATGCGATAACAGCATTTGATCCATTTGCCCGGGAGGGATTTTGTTCTGCCGCTCCAGATCCGAGATGGCTTTTTTGATATCTTCATCGGGAACCGTAATTTTGAGTCTTTTGGCCTCTTGAAGGCGCAATTTCTCAGAGATCAGTCGACGCAGTATATCCGGCGCTATCCGTTGTTGGGTTTCGACGGTGTTGGGGAGATTGGAAAAGGTTATGACACTCAAAATTCGCTGTGACAGGTCATAGATCGATATCACATCGTCATTTACAATCGCGGCGATATTGAGTGCGGTTTGACTATGCGCAGGATTATTTGAAATGCTGCTCAGGCTGATTGCAACCATAAGCGTTACAATAAGTCTGCGGCAAAACCTGTTTAATCTGCTCATCATTCCCCGAGCCTCATTGTGATAGGGAAACGCCGGAATGGACTTCGCCCAGCGTTTTGAACACCAACGTGAAGGTTATGGAATCGGATGGTTTCAGATCCCTGTCTTCGAAAAACGAACGGGCAATACGTGTTGTAAACTTCACACATTCATCTTCGTAAATAGCGTTTAATCCCAATGAACGCAGATCAGATGCCGATAAATCTTCTCTGGCTGAAAATGCCGTCGACCAATTTCTGTTAATTTGAGAGCTTATGGTTCCGTTAATTTCTTCTCGGCCAGAGAACTCGCTGCCCCGCTGTTGATTGATGAAAATGTAATCCGTATTAAAGCGCAATGCCGGCGAGCCAATCGTTGCTGATACTTCGTTTCGTTGCGGTGAGAGATTGTCAGGACTGAACTGAGTCCTGTAAATAAGATTTAGGTATCTTTTTGGTGTAATCTGGACACGACCGACAATGTCGGAGAAATTGTCATTACTGCTTGATGACTGATCAAACGAGTTATCAACCCGTGCTCTATAAGATTGACCAAGAAATACCGACGAACTTCCTTCCTTGTTGCCTGTCAGGACCCAATTCATGCCATAGTTAAATCGCGTACCACCGTCTACACGGTCGAAGCCATCATATCTGTTGTCCTGGAAAAGATTGGTTTCATCAAACTCAATTTCCTGGATGTCTTCATTTGGTATTTTGTCAGGATTGCCGCCATTCGGTGCAACCACAACGGATGCCAGAGGCTCAATCGTCTGACTGAAATTTTCGCCGGGTCTTATCAGCGGCAATCGCCAGGACAGTGAAGCACGCGGGACCATGCGACCACTGGTTCCTGTATAGTTTGTGCTATCATCCCTGACGACGTTTGACGTGTGATAGGCATCGGCAGCCATGGAAACAGATGCATTGTACAACTCGCCGAACGGGCCATTAAAGGGACGATCCCAGCGAGGACGAAATGCCAGGCGCCGGGTATCCGTGCCGGAATTCCGGTAAAGATTCAGGGCGTTTAAGTCAAAGGAAGAAAAACCGCCTAATTGGTCGCGCTTGCCCACATAATTGTAGTCATACATCGGCGCGATGATCGGCGATGTTCCCGGATCGGAATCCTGACGCAGATCGTCGAACGCATAAGTGTTGATCGACTGATAGCTCTGCCCTCTGAAACCTTCCAGATATCCTCTTGATACAAGGACGGGTTCAGTAGCAAAACCGTATCTGCGGGTAAATGTATCATCAGAGGCCTTTTCAGCATCCAGACCTGCACGCCATGTTGAATTAAGATGATATTGGCTTTTAAGTTTGAAATAGCCTCTGAAGCCACGGTCGGGGTCATCGCCGACGAAACTTCCAAACGAATCTATCAAGCCATCCTTGAAGTACTTGCGATATTGGCCAGTTGCCCCCTGGCCGCCATCGGTCGAGAGCATCGGCGTTATGGTTGCATCCTGGTTGTCGTCTATGGCCCAGAAATAGGGGGTGTTTATGCGAAAGCCCAAATCGGACGAGTTTGAAAAGCTTGGGGCCAAAAATCCCGAGCGTCTTTTTACGGTGGGATCGGGATGGCTCAGATATGGTGTATAAGCAACGGGGACGCCAAATATCTCGAGCCATGCATCCTTGTATGTCACCAGTTTCTTTTCTGAATCATGAATGACCCGAACTGCTTTTAGCTGCCAAAGTGGTGCGGCGCTGGGGTTCTCGGCGCACAAGTTACAAGGAGAATAAATGGCGTTGCTGACTTCGGTCCGCGTGCCGTCCGTGCGTCTGGCGCCCGCACCGGCGACCCTGGATTTATCCTCGAGGACAAGGCCGATATTATAAATAACGCCATCCTTGAGGTCGCCGGTTATTTCCATTTTATCCCCGAGCAGCACCTTGCCGGACACATCCGTCATGGAGACATTGCCATCGGCAATGACGATATCGGTTTTTTGATTATAGGTGATCTTGTCGGCGAGTAATGTACGGCCGCCATAAACAACTTCCACATTACCGGTTGCGATAATGAGGCCCAGTTCCCGGTCAAACGTCATGGCGTCGGCGCTTAACTCGGCCGGGACCTGACTTAAACCCTTGCCTTTGGTTTTATGGGCCGGCGTGTTTTCAGCAGGTGCGGTTTGGGCCATTCGGTTATTTGCAGATGGCGCAACGATATTATCCGCCGGTTGTTCACCAAACAGCACGCCAAGGGGTTTCTCGTTGGTGGCGTTGGCGGCGGGCCGTCCCTGGACACGTGAAGCGGGATGGATTTCCTGCGCTTCAACACGTGCGGGCAAGACGCCGAAACCTGATGCCGTCGCGCTGCGCTGCGGTGCATTGAAAAGCGTCCCCAGAGGACGGTCAGAGGACGACGTTGTCGTCCCGGGCAATTGCGCTTCCGGAGGTTCCATCCCTTTACTCAACGGAGCGTTCCAGTTGTTCGGCAGTACCGAGCCGGATTGCTGTGCATTGCTTGAGGCCGGATTGAAAAGTGTGCCGAGGGGGCGGGCTGAAGGTGCGGCCTGGGTTTGCGTTGCACTTGCAGCCGGTATCGTCTCGTTTTTCTGGCTCGGCAATGATACGATCGGAGAGCGGATGTCAGTGGGTGGCGGTTGCACGCCCGGGAAAAGGATACCGAGTGGCCTATCCGCGTCCTGGGCATGGATGGCAGGCACACATACGAACAGGACGCACAGCGCCGTCACGGCAGAGATTGCCGTGTGTCGTAATCCTTCGCGTGTCTGCCTTGCCGCTGGCACGTTAACCATCCTCCAGATGTAAAATCATCCCAAGCCCCAACAAAGTCGCCACCCCGGATGGGGTCCACGCAGCAAGAGTGATCGGTATGCTATCCGAAAGACCCAGGGCATAAACGACGTCTGAGAAGAAATAGAGCAAAAAGCCGGTTAAGACACCCATAGAAATGATAAATGTTGTGCCGCCGCGTCTTGAACTCTGTCTGAGCGTGAAAGTTGCCGCAATCAGGACCATTGCGCACATCAAAAGCGGTGATGCCAGCAGGGTGTTCAGGTGCAATCTGTGTCGAATGGCTGAAAATCCTGCGGCTTCCAGGGTCCGGATAAAGTCTGAAAGTGCCCAGAACGACATGGTTTCAGGAGGCGCAAAGCTATCTTGAATTTTGCTCAGCGTCAGATCGGTTTCCAGCCAGTATTCTTCATATGTAGCAGCGGCTTCCTCAGGTTTCTGGATGGTAGCGTTCCGCATATACCAAAAGCCGTCTTCAAGTCGGGCATAGTCTGCATCAATCCGTTCGCGGAACTGGTCGGTGCCTTTATAAACAAACACAACCACTTTATCCAATTCCACCTCAAGGCCCTGCTGCAGGACGGCATTGGAATGTATGACGGATTGACCGAGCGAATTTGACTGTCGAAGCCATAAACCAGAAGGGGATACGGCGAGAAAATTCTCCTGGCCGCGCAGGTATTTGGCCTCGAGACGCTCATATCTGGTCAGGAGTGTGGATGCCAGGGGATTAAAGACGGTGATGTGAAAAACACCAAGACCAGCCGCCAACAACAGCACCGGGAAAAGGAATTGCCAGGCCGAGACGCCTGCGGCGCGGGTGACGACCAGTTCGTGGGTGCGTGAAAGCCGCCAGAATGCGGCCATACCGCCGAATAACACGGCGAACGGGAATGTTTCCTGACCCATATGGGGCAGTCGGAAAAAAGACATCTCCAGAATGTCACCGAATGAAACTTCCGGGTGCGATGCGGCGCGGCGCAACAGTTCAATGCTGTCAAAAAGCATGACGACTAAAAGAAAGATCAGAAAACAGGCGAAGAAACACGCCAGGAACTGGCGGGCAATATATAAGAAAAGTGTCGTTGATATACGCATGGCGCTCTATGCCGCCTTGAATTTTTTATTGCGTTTCGAGGGTTTTGAATGCGGTGCCCTGGGGTGCGTTACAAGCATGAACACACCGGCAATCATCGGAATGGCTGCCAGCAGATATAGCAGCGGCACCAGCGAGAGATTTTTGGCAACGACATTTTCAAGGGCCAGCGCGGCACCTTGCAGGGCAATCATGATGCTGACGGCTATGACGATCCTGAGCGTCTGGCTGCGGCGTGTAATCGGCCCATAGAGCAGACACGCCAGGCCAACCATGGCAAACCCCACACCCAACAATGGTGTGACGAAGCGTTTATGCAGTTCGACCTTGTATTTGCCCCAATCGGAAAGGGTTATACCCTCGGCTTCTTCGAGGTATATCAATTCACTCATGGATCGCTCCCGCGGTTCCCTGAATCGATTGGTGATGTTTTCCTGTGTGGTCGGCACTTCAAAGACATATCTGTCAAAATAGAGGATCGAGAGTTTCGCGTTGGCACCGACCGTCTGTCGATTGCCGTTATACATGACAACGCGAGGTCCGCTTTCGGTGTCGACAAGGGCGCCGCGTTCAGCCATCAGCGTTACCGGTGCATTTTTTTCACGTTCATCGTGAACCAGAATACCCAGCAACTGACCATCCGGTGAGCGTTCCCGGACATAAACGGTAATAGTTCCAGAAAGTGAATTGAAGGAGCCTTCTTTCAACAGAACGTGCGAGTAGGTATTGCGAATTTCCCACTGCAGCAACCGGAAAGCCTTATAGGATTCCGGCAAAAGATACAAATTAAGGGCATACCCGAAAATCAGGGTCAGGAAAGTCATAATCAGTGCAGGCTTGGCCAAACCGAACTGGCCTACGCCGGCAGCACGCATCACGACCAACTCGCGATCCGTCACCATTTTCGAGTAGGTGAAAACGATCACCGTAAAAAGCGCGATTGGCAGAATGACGGTCAGAAAATTCGGCAGCAACAGCAGCGTCATGTAGACGAAAGTCCCGGCACTCAAGCCCCGGTTGACGATCATTTCGACAAAGCGAAGGGACTGAGAAAGCCAGATGATGCAGGTCAGTCCGGCACTCACCAGTAGCATGCCGGCGAAGAGCTGGCGCAGCACGTATCTTGTGTAGCTGTTCATGCGCACAAAACCTCACCTCGGGGACTCCCCAAATTGTGGTATTGGCAGCAAAAAATCAAGGAATCTCCGTAAATTAGCAGATACTATGGTTAACGATTTATACCAACTCCGGGGGGGTGTCTGCGATCACCGAACTGCCATGCATGACGGTTTCGGCAAGGCCGGGGGCCTGAACGAGGAAATGCCGGGCATAGAAGCTGACCGATGCCTGATGGCGCCTGGCAAACAGGGGTGATTTCAGGGCGTCGCGTTTGCTGGCCTCAAAAATGCGGACCATCAGCCAACCGCCCACCGTAATGCCGGTCAGGCGCAGATACGGGACGGCGCCGGCCAATGCCGTAACCGGGTTCTCGGCAAAGCTGTTAACGATCCAGCCAGTCGCCTGTTCAAGGGCGTCGATGGCAGCCGTCAGTCGGGCGTGCGGATGACCCATGTCGGCGATGGACTGACGCATTTCGGCGATCAGGGCAGTCATGGTTTCCCCGCCTTCACGGGCGATCTTGCGACCGGCCAGATCGATTGCCTGAATGCCATTGGTGCCTTCATAAATCGGTGCGATCCGCGCATCGCGTAAATGCTGTGCGGCGCCGGTTTCCTCAATGAAACCCATGCCGCCGTGTACCTGTACGCCGGTATTTGCGACGTCGACGCCGGTATCGGTACTCCAGGCTTTGACGACCGGCGTCAGCAAATCAACAAACGATTGGGCTTTTTTGGCAATTTCCGGGTCTGGATGGCGGTGTGCGATGTCGAGCCTGGAAGCAACCCAGTAGGCAAGGGCGCGGACCGCTTCGGTCTGTGCGCGCATATCAAGCAGCATACGCCGGACATCAGGGTGCTCGATGATGGCGACGGGCTCTTTGTTAGCAGAGGCGCTGTTGCGGCCTTGCACACGATCTTCCGCGAATGTGCGGGCACGCTGATAGGCGCGTTCGGCAATCGCCACACCCTCAAGACCGACGGCCAGGCGTGCGTTGTTCATCATCGTGAACATGTATTCGATACCGCGGTTCTCTTCGCCGATCAGATACCCTTCAGCCCCTTCATTCTCACCAAACAGCATCACCGCTGTCGGGCTCGCATTGATACCGAGCTTGTGTTCGAGCGATCCGCAACGCAGATCGTTCCTGTCTCCCAGCGAGCCATCCGCATTGACGAGAAATTTGGGGACCAGAAACAGTGATATCCCCTTGATTCCATCAGGGGCATCCGGCGTCCGTGCCAGAACCAGATGGACGATGTTTTCGGTGAAATCGTGTTCACCATAGGTGATGAATATCTTCTGGCCGGATATCCGGTAATGCTCGCCGTCTCTGACGGCCCTGGTGCGGACCCGGGCGAGGTCTGATCCCGCCTGCGGTTCCGTCAGATTCATGGTGCCGTTCCAGATGCCGCTGACCATGTTTTCAAGAAAGACATTTTTCAGCGCTTCGGAACCGTGGACCGACAACAGTTCAACGGCACCACCGGTCAGTAACGGGCAAAGGCCAAACGCCATGTTGGCCGCATGCCAGATTTCGGAAACCCCGGTCGACACCAGTCTCGGCAAGCCCTGACCGCCAAACGCCGGATCGAAAGGCAGGGAATTCCAACCCCCTTCAATGAACTGGCTGTAGGCTTCCTTGAATCCATCCGGTGTCCGGACGATGCCATTTTCCAGCGTGCAGCCTTGCCGGTCACCGCTGGCATTGATCGGGTCGAGGACATCGGTGCCGAGCTTGCCGGCCTGTTCCAGGATTTGTGCAATCAGGTCAGGGGTCGCATCTTCATACCCCGGAAGGGCAGCGATATCGCCCAGATCACCGATCTCGTTCATCACGAAAAGCATCTCTTCGACAGGGGCGCGATAGACGGACATTCTGCCTTCCTCCTATTCTTTTAAAATCGCACTCAGATCAATATCCGGTGCGACTTTATTGTTTTTTTCTGCAAGTTCCTTGAGGTCAATGCGCCGAGTTGCCCGCTCTGCTGCGGTGACCATTAATTGCATGACGGTCTGAATAACTTCGGCGGTAAGCGCACCATCGGTTTTATGGCCAATTCTGGTTACCCGGCTGTCAGGGAGCGGGATTTCAGTTGCCAGATCGCCCAGAAAATCTGCACGGAAGATCAAGATGCCGTTCTGCAGAATAACCTCCTGGATCGTCAGTCGTTGACCCTTGGACGCTTCTTCGCCGGCATTCAACGAACGGGTGACCCAGGCCTGGGTGCTGGCTTTAAGGCGCATCAGGTTGGCGCGCCCGTCTTTCAGTTCAAGCACAATGCGGGGGCTGTCGATAACCACCCGCTGCAACTTGATCGAGTGGGCGGCAATTCGGCCGGTGTCGATCTGCATCAAGGTCAGCGGCAGATGAATGGCCTCAGACGTGTCAAATCCTGGTGGATTTGGGATGCTGAGACCGACAATCTGACCGTCACCCGATTTCAACGACATCGTCGCTTCGGCAACCGTTACAGGCACCTTGAATGCCCGCGATGCGATGCTTTCAATGTTGTTCTTGATGAAGGTATCAATATCGATCAACACGTAGGTAATCGACCCAAGCACGAACAGGATCAGTGCTGTTATCGTCAAGCCGCTGAATAAAAAGGCTTTTCTCATATAGCGGATGTTCCCGTCGGGCCCTTGTTTTATGCCGGGAACGATATCTGCCGACCACCGTTACGGCAAGGATTTGTCTCCTGCCATACCTGAGAATGCCTTTTAGGAGATCATCCCCGAATGATGACCAAGCCCTTTGCAGGATCAACGACAAGCTTGTCGCCGGTCTTGATCAGCTTTGTGATATCACCGTCTTCAAAGCGGTCGCACATGGCCATGTCTGCCAGCGCGGCACCCTGTGCCAGAATCGTATTGGCGGCATTGAAAAGGATCGCCTTTGGGGCAATGCCGCGGGATTTCATTTCATGCAGCATCCAGGCCGAAGCAACACCGCCCTTGGCCGTGTTGAGCACCAGAATCTTGTCGACATAAGACTGCCCGGCCAGCTTGTGCTGCGGGCGTGAGAATACGCCGTTGATACGATCCAGATCATAACGGGCCGAGAAATTGTCATCGGCAACCAGGGCTTCGCCTTCGACTTTCGGGCCGATACCTTTATGGCATTTCAATTCTCTAGTCATACGATTTCTCCTGCGATGGCGGCGGCAACGCATTCTTCCATGCTGGCCAGTGCCGGTTGATAGCCATAGCCACCAAGAATATTGACGATTTTTGCCGAGTTGCTGAGCAGTCGTTGCCAGCCGTTTGCTTCACCGATTTCGCGGGCATACTGATTATAGAAGCATGTACCTTCCAGAACCTTGCCTCCGGTAGTCTCGATGGTCTGTATCAACCCCATGCGTGTCGCATCAGCATAAACACTGGGCGAGGTGCAGACGATCAGCGCGGTATCGGCGTGAAGCTTTATACCTTTTACCAGGTCAGCGACCTGCTGCATTTCGACCAGCGACAGTTGCGGGGCGGCGAAAACCACGACATCGACCTTGTCACCTTTGCGACCAAAGCTGGATCGCAGAGTATTCAGTTCCGTCGACGTGATTTCGTTAACCGGCAGGGCCCCCCCATGGACGGCATTGATCGTCGGCGCTTCCGGAGTGATGCCGACGAGGTGAAACAACGGCGTCGAGCCGTAGCTGGCCATCGCGGCACCCATGTGCTTCATCTGATCGGATGTCGGGATGTAATCAAGACCTTCAACCACCGGCACTTCCCAATAGCTGCCGGACATCCGGCCGATGACGGCACCAAGCACGCCCCAGTCGGTCAGGCCACTGGGCTGCTGGCGCACGACAAAGCGTTTCGTCGCCTTGCGATTTTCATCAAGGTGCAGACCATAACGTGGTGTCCGTCCGGTAAGTCCCGCCGCAAGAGCAGATGGTCCGCCTTCGAAGTTGGAACGGGCACCGAGAACACTGTTGCAATAAATAACCACGCCGGTATCACCAAACGCCACGTGATCGCCCAGTACCGGCGGCATGATCGTCTGGTAGTTTATGCAGGTATTGGTCATCAGGATGCCGAGCTTGGTACAGGCAGCAATCGTGCGCCGATCAATATTGGCCATCTCTTCGGTCTGACCGAGGGGACTGTAGTAATTCAGATCGACACCCCTGGGATCCGTGATCATCGGTATGGCGACGCGGCGATCTTTTTCCGGGTGTGAAGCTAGTCCCTCAAGAAATTCGACACCGGGTTCGCCGACGGATTCCGGATCGGCCATCATGTGTGCCTGACTGACGGGCACCAGATCGGCGGCGTCGAACATGTTGCCGACTTTAATCATATGGTCCATGGCCCATCGCTTCGGCTCACCCATTTCACCGGCGAGCATGGCTTTTTCTATATCTGTCAGTTTCACTAATCTAACTCCTGTTGGACATCGGTGTTCCGGAGGTCTGTCGCCACATCACTTCATCGAGTTGGGCAGCCACAGAACGACTTCGGGAACAAAATAAATCAGATAAAGCATGCCGATCTGGATCAGCAAAAACGGGAATGCACCGCGCGCGATCTTCCATAAACCTATCCGCGAAATGCCGTTGATGGTGAACAGATTGACCCCGATCGGTGGTGATATCTGCGCAATTTCCATGGAGATGGCGGCGAAGATGCCAAATACGATCGGATTGATTCCCAGCTGTTCGGCAACCGGGAAAAAGATTGGAATAGAGATCAGCAGCATCGCCGCACTTTCAAGGAACATGCCGAGCACGATGTAAGCGAGGATCATCAAGGTGACGGCCCACACACCGCTGGCATTTTCAATGATTGCCGAAGCGATGGATTGCGGGACCTGCTCGAAGGTCAGGAAGTGCGCGAAATACTGTCCGAAGACGATCAGCATGAACAGCATGGTCGTTGTTGCCGTAGCGGAAACGGCGGCGGTTTTGATTTTTTCCAGATTAAGGCGTTTCTGGGCAAAGCCGAGAACAACGACATAAATCACCGACAGGGCACCGACTTCGGTCGGCGTGAAGATGCCGGTATATATCGCTGCAATGATGACCGCCGGCAGCAGCACAACGCCAAACGAATGCCACGTCGTGGATAGGCGCTGATTTAAGGTGTAGTGGTGTTCGACTGTAATGCGGGGCCTTGAGAGCAGCACATAGATGGTGAAAAAACCCATCATGATAATGCCGGGAATGACGCCGCCGATAAACAGCTGGCCGATCGATGTTTCTGTAATGACACCATACAAAATCAACGGGATCGATGGTGGTATGATGATGCCCAGTGTGCCGCCACCGGCAACAAAACCGCCGGCCCGGCTTTCCCCGTACCCTTCATCCAGCAGCAGCGGGATCGCAACAAGACCGACCGTTGCCGCCGTCGCAACACTTGATCCCGAGATCGCCGCAAAAACACCGCAGGCCAATATGGTTGCCACACCCAGTGAATTGGGAATGGCACCTGCCCAGACTTTGGTGACATCGAACAGATCGCGTCCGGCGTCGGTTCGCTGCATGATGGTGCCGGTAAATATGAACAGCGGCAGCGCCACCAGTTCAAAAATCGACGCTCCCTGCCAGCCGATGTTGATGAAACTTTTGAAGGTCTGAAACGGATCTTCCAGCAAAAGCGAGGCGACGAAGGCGGATATGCCCATCGATACAAATACCGGTACCGATAGAAACATCAGCAAAAACAGCAGGAAGATAGCGATGTGCCCGCCATGATCAAATATGAAATCCATCAGCATGGCCTAATCTCCTACCATGTGGGCATTGCCGGCGGCTTCGCCGGTAATCATCGTCACAAGGGTCTGCAGAAAAAGCCCGAGGCCGCCGAGAGGGATCGCCAACTGCGGGATCCAGAGTGGAATTTCGAGCATCGTCGCCGAGAGGATCTGATTGTTATACGAGTACCAGGCGAAATAGATGCCGGATGCAATGATCAACAGGGCAAACGCCAGGGTCATGACTTGCGACAACAGATCGAAGAACCATTTTGTCGTCGGGAACATATCCGCGAGCAAGGTGACGCGGAAATGCGAGCCGGATTTGACGGCGAGGGCGTTGCCGAGAAATCCCAGAAAAATGAAGGCATAGAGCGTCGTTTCGAAGACCCAGATCGTAGGGGCGTTAAAAAACCGCGCGACCGCTTCATACGTTATCGGGATGCATAGCAGAGCCATCAGCATGATCGATACGCTGGTCATGACCTTGCCGATCATATTGGCGATTTGAACCATCCGCAGATCCTAACCCTGTAATTCTGTAAGTTGAAAACTGAAAGCAAATGAGGGTGGCGCCGGACGGCAACCACCCTCGTAATATTAATTAGCCGTGACGAGCTTCACCACTTCCGGTGAATAGGTTTTACGGGCTTCGTCAGCCAATGGCTTGAGCTTTGCTTCAAAAGCTTTCCACATGTCGCTGCCGGATTTGACTTCAGTCACCGTGTTGCCGTTCTTGCGCACGGTATCGAGAAGGCCGGCAAGTTTGTCGATGGCAAACTGCTGCATGTGATCACGGGCTTCTGCGGCTGAATCCATAATCGCTTTTTGAAGTTTAGGTGACATCTTGTCGAACTTGTCCTTGTTCATGACATAGGCATGAATCAGAGTCCCCATCACACCGTTCGGTACGAACATGGTTTTGGTGACTTCATAGTGCTTGAGGCCAACCGCACCGCCAAGGCCGCCCAAAGCGCCTTTGACCGTGCCGCGCTGCAAGGCGGAATAGACATCGCCAACACCGATGATGGTCGGCGCCGCACCGAGAGCCTGGAGTACTTCGCCAGAGCCTTTGGAGTAAACGCGAACAGGCATGTTCTTGAAGGAGTCCGGTCCGGTGACGTCAAAATTGGCGGATACGACCGGCGGGCCGATATCGAACATGGTGATGATTATGGCGCCCTGTTCACGAAGCTTTGCATTAAAATAATCGAAAATCGGATTACCGGGTTTCAGATTGTCGCGTGTCCATTCCATGGACTTGGTCCATAACGGTGTCGTCAGAATGGAGACATCGGCAACGCGTCCCGACCAGTTGTCGAGAGTCGTCAGCGAAATATCGACGGTCCCTTGGGGAATTGCCGTAGCAACGAACTGTTGCTTGACCATCTCGCCACCCGGGAAGGATTTCGTGTGGATTTCACCGCCGCTTTTTTCTTTGATGAGTTTCTCGAAAAGCGGGATGAATTCTTCAACCTGATAGTGTTTGGGGCTGCCCCAGGTCGAGATGGAAAGTCTTTCCGCAGCATGTGCAGCAGGGACTGCAAAATACAGCGAAATAGCAGCAGTGATGGCTGCACGTGTGAGCAACTTGGTCATTTTGTGTCCTCTCAATGTCCTCAAGACGTGATCTTGAGCCTCATGGGTTGGGTCCCTTACACACGGTTGCGTGGGACTTCTGTATTATTTTGAGTTAATAACTATAGTGCAATTACAGTATAGTTATTGAAATGGAGTCAACGACAAAATATCCTTTGGCTGACGGCCATGCCGGGGAATCGTCAAAAATATTACACAGGCGTTGTGCAGATAACCTGACTGCGAGAGAATGCGTCATGATTCCATCATACGAGCAGCGCCGCTTTTCAGAATTTGTGGAACGCTATTGGTCTGACACCGATAAAGCGCCGAAACACGAGCGTCTCCGTCGTGCGATCAGAACATCCATTCATGATGGCTACTGGCAGGCCGGTGCGCGTCTGCCGGCGGAACGCGACTGGGTTGATGCGGTCCCTTGCAGTCTTGGCACCGTGCAGCGGGCACTGCGTGAACTGGTCGCTGACGGTGTTATCGAACGCAAACGGGGTAGCGGGACGACCGTTGCCTACAATGAAGAACGCATTGCCGAGCCCTGGCACATGCGATTTTACCGCGCCGATGAAAAGGACGCCAATTTTCTGCCGGTGTTCACCCGTGTTTTGAAGCGGGTTAAATTAAAGCAGACAGGTCCTTGGACAAGCGAGCTTGGCCAGACAGATGGTGCTGTCGTCCGGATCGACAGGATTTTTTCAATCAACGAAGAGCTTGATGTCTATTCGGTTTTTTATGCCCTGTCCGGCCGCTTTCCGGATCTGGAAGGTCTGCCGTTTCAAGCGCTGAAGGGTGCCGATTTCAAGCTGCTGATCGCTCAGCATCACCACGTCCCGGTTCACAAGGTGGTCCAGGCCATGCGTTTTGAAATGCCACCGGATTATGTCGCAATGGAAAGCGACTGCGTCGCCGGACAGATGACGATGGTTCTGGATGTTACGGCCTATTCCCATGACGGTGAGCCGATTTATTATCAGAATTACTACATCCCGCCGAACAAGTTACGGCTCGATCTGGGCACTGCGATGCGGGACTGAGCGATCCGCGTTCAGGGCTGCGGGCGGGTGAATACCCAGGTGGTGGCGTCGGATTGTGCCGGCTGGAATGTATAGCCGCCAACATTGAACGCCTTTAGTCCTTTTTCCGTTTCCACACGATTGACGATCATGTGCCTGGCCATCATGCCGCGGGCGCGTTTGGCAAACATGCCAAGGACCCTTGCCTCGCCGTTTTTGATTTCCTTGAAAACTGGGGTCACGACGCCCCCTTCAAGGGCTTTCATATGAACAACTTTGGCATATTCGCTGGATGCCAGATTGATGATGCGGCGATTTTTGTGGGATTGCGTGGCCGCGTTCAGGGCGTCGGTGACCCGCCGGTCCCAGAAATCATACAAACCCTCATTGCCGTTGATGGCAAATTTTGTCCCCATTTCGAGACGATACGGCTGGATCAGATCAAGCGGCCGCAGCAGACCGTAAAGGCCTGACAGAATGCGCACATGATCCTGAGCATAGCCCAGATCTTTCTTGCTGAGGGTTGTCGCATCAAGTCCGACATAGGTATCGCCGGCAAAGCTCAAGGCAGCCTGCCGCGCATTGGCAAGATTGAATGGCGGTTTGAAATCCTGAAAACGCTGGTGATTGAGCTCGGCCAGTTTGTCGGAAATGCCCATCATTGACTTAAGGTCGTTACGGGTCAGTTTCTTGGCCTGTTTGGCCAGCACTTCGGCGTCCTTCATCAGGACAGGCTGGGTATGGATATCGGTGATCGGGTCGCTCTCAAAATCGAGTTTTTTGGCGGGAGAGAGGATCGCAAGCATATCGGGCAGTTCCTACTTTGACGGTATTCATCGTTGCCCTTACATATAGTGGCAGAAACCCTCCGTTTAAACCTAATGAGACGATCATGCTGAAAATCTATGGCCTTAAAAACTGCGATACCTGCCGCAAGGCGTTGAAATGGCTTGAGGAGGAGGGGATTGCTTTCCAGTTTCTCGATGTCCGCAAGGACGGCATTACTGAGGCCGATGTCAAAAGCTGGAGCAAAGTGGTGGGTGTCGATTCGCTGTTGAACCGGCGCGGCACAACCTGGCGGGGGCTGAACGATACCGACAAGGCAAAAGGCGAGGGCGCTGGGGCGGTGGCTTTGATGGCTCAGTTCCCGGCGCTGATCAAACGTCCGGTGTTCGTGCAGGGGGCGCAGGTCTTGGTCGGGTTTACAGACGCAGTCAAAGGCAAGCTGAAGGACTGATGCACCAGCCAACCGATGCCTGACAAAAATCCCGATGAATTGAAATGAAATTAATCTGAGTTTGCCCTAGCATCGCCACATCTTCAGTCTCCAGGGAGGCGTTCATGTGTCGTTGGCTGTCTTATATCGGAACACCGATTTTTCTCGATGAAATCATTTTCGAGCAGGAAAATTCACTGATCAATCAAAGCAAGCACGCGACCTATTCGAGCGTGACGACGAATGGCGACGGTTTCGGGGTCGGCTGGTACGGCACGCGGGAAGCGCCCGGTGTCTATCATGAAGTGCTCCCGGCCTGGAATGACAAAAATCTCCGCAATCTGGCGCATCAGTTATCCTCCGGCTTGTTCTTGGCACACGTCCGCGCTTCGACAGGAACAGATACATCGCGAACCAATTGTCACCCATTCCGCAAAGGGAACTGGCTGTTCATGCATAACGGCATGATCGGCGGATATGCCCGCATCCGCCGGGACCTTGAACGGATGATTCCCGATGAAATCTATCCGAACCGGTTGGGGACCACGGACAGCGAGGTGTTTTTCCATCTGCTGTTTTCTGAAGGTGTTGACGAAGATCCCGTTGGCGCACTGTCACGGACCGTCAAGCGGGTGCTGGGCGTCATGAAAGGTCACGATATCCGTGAACCGTTTCGCATGACGGCGCTTTTGACCGATGGCAAGAGCGTCTATGCGCTTCGATACGCAACCGATCCTGAGCCGCCGTCACTGTTCTGGTGGCCACAGCAGGAACGATTGCTGATTGTGTCCGAGCCGCTTGATTCGGATATCAGCCATTGGCGGGATGTGCCGCCCCAGCATTTGCTGATTTCACGTGGTCATGGAGACACAGTGACACGGCCATTTGAACTGGCGGCATAAAGTCAGGGTTTCCGAATTGCCGTGAATATCAGATCAGCGCGCGGACTAGTCCGAAGGCAGCGCCGATGGCAACCAGCATTGGAATGCTCAGTTTGTTGCTGATCAGCAATGCCAGAGAAACCATCGCCGCCGCTATGGCAATCCAGTGAACGTCGCCGCCCTGATCGAAGAATGCAGCGTGACCGAGAAAGATGGCCAGATTCAATATGACGCCGACAACGGCAGCGGTAATCGCTGAAAGGGCATTTCGGGCCCAGGCGAAGCGCTGCACACTTTCCACATAAGGCGCGCCGGCAATGATCAGATAAAACGACGGCAGGAACGTGACATAAGTGGTCAGCAGTGCAGAAATGACTGCGGTACTCAGCCCCCCTGTGCTCCAGCCGGCGAAGAAGCCGACATAGGTGGTGACGAGAATAAGTGGCCCTGGGGTCGTTTCGGCGAGGGCCAGGCCATTGATCATGTCGGCGCCTGAAAGCCAGCCATAGATATTGACGCCGGCGTTAGCCACATATGGCAATACCGCATAAGCCCCGCCAAAGGTTACGAACGCTGCGGATATGAACAGCTTCAGCACATTGACGAACGGGGTTGTCCCAAAAATGACCACCGTCAAAACGGATGGAATGGCCAGGGCAAGAATAAATACCGTAGTGATAAGCACGAAGCGCTTGATGGCAGACTGATCGCTCGTGGTCGCATGTGTGACCGCCTCAATGGCGTGTTCGCCGTGCCCCAAAGTCAACGCATGCGGCATGACCTTGGCAATCATAATGCCGGCAAGCCCGGCAATCAGAATGATCAACGGAAAGGGCGTATGGGTGAATTGCAATGCAGCGAATGCACCGAACGCCAGGACTAACGGCACCGGTCCTTTGCATGTCCTTTTGCCGATTCGGTAAACCGCAGCGATAACGATGGCAACGACAACCGGTTTGATGCCTTCAAAAATCGACGCTACAACACCTTCATTGCCATACGCTGCGGCGATCCATGCAAGGACAATCATCAATATGGTGCCGGGGACAATAAAGGCGGTGCCGGCGAACAATGCTCCTTTGATGCCGTGCAATCGCCAACCGATGTAGGCGGCAAGCTGTTGTGCTTCAGGTCCCGGCAAAAGCATCGAATAATTCAAGCCACGCAAAAAAGCGCCCTGTGAAATCCAGCCGCGCCGGTCGACGCATTCGGTTTGCATCATGGCGATCTGCCCGGCCGGACCGCCAAAGCTCATGAAGCCCAGCTTGATCCAATAACGAGCAGCTTCACCAAATGAAGGGTGCGTTCGTTCTTCTGTCGTTGTTGATTTGGTATTGGTGTCGTCCATTTGGTCCCTCACGTTCGGCGCTGCCGAAAATTAATAGCGAGGGCAGTACTTGGACGAATTATCGTCTGAAAACATCGGGCGACTGCCTTGGGCCCGATGGATTATAGGTAACGGGTTTTTACTATAAGGGGAGAAAATATTCCTCACAAGAACGTGACAAAGCGTTAGACCAATGTGACCCCTGTTTCAAAATTTGTTCGCTAGTATGCATTTGCCGGTATCAACCGGTTAGGGATTTACCACTTCACTTCAGGAGAACTTTTAATGTCTATTCAAAAGAAAACCATCGGTGCGACCCTCGCGACGGCTGCAGCTGCCATGTTCATCGCCGGCGCTGCCATGACCGCTGCACCGACGGCCGCAAAGGCCGACGAATTCAAATGTGCCGGTATCAACGCCTGCAAAGGACAAAGCTCCTGCGCGAGTGCTACCAACTCCTGCAAAGGCCTGAACAACTGCAAAGGTCAGGGCTGGGTCGGAACCAAAGACGCTGCCGAATGCTCCAGCAAGGGCGGCAAGGCCGTCAAAGGCTGACGTATGTCTTCAATTTGACTATTGTGGAGCGGAGGGGCGCATCGGCGGACCCTCCGTTTCATTTTTTACAGGGTTGTTCAATGGCGCTCGAAGGATTCGGCTTAGGATTAAGGCCACAGCACTTCCCGGATATTCTCGATGGCGATCCGGCTGCGGCCAATGGCGTTGATTGGTTTGAAATCATATCCGAAAATTTCATCGGTGTCGGTGGTCCGCCGTTGCGAAACATGATGGCGGTGCGCGAACGTTTTCCCATCGTCATGCATGGCGTTTCAATGTCTATTGGTTCGACTGATCCTTTGAATATGGATTATCTGCTCGGCCTGAAAACACTTGCTGACCAGATCGAGCCGGAACTTATTTCCGATCATTTATGCTGGACCGGTGTTCATGGTCTCAACATGCATGATCTGTTGCCTCTGCCGATGACCGAGGAAAGCGTCAATCACGTCACCGGGCGGATCCGCCAGGTGCAGGACGTGCTCGGTCGCCAGCTGATGCTTGAAAACGCGTCGACTTATGTAACTTTCGCCGAAGATGAAATGACCGAATGGGAATTTCTGTCGGAAATCTCTCAGCGAGCGGACTGCGCCATTCTGCTGGATGTGAATAACATTTATGTCTCGGCTTTTAATCACGGATTTTCCGCAGACGACTATTTGTCGGGCGTGCCAAGAAAAAGGGTCCGTCAAATTCATCTTGCCGGTCATGAACACAACGGCGATCACATCATTGATACGCATGACGAGCCGGTGCCGAAGGACGTTCTGGATTTATATGCCAAAGCCATGGAACAACTGGGGCCGGTGCCGACGATGATCGAACGGGATGCCAATATCCCGCCGTTTGCCGAGCTTGTTCGTGAATTGCAGGGCGTGCGGCGGATTGCCGAACAACAGAAACTGGGCATTGTCGCATGAGCACCTCGTTGGCAGAACTTCAGGAAAGGTTTCAGGCGCGGCTATTGAAGGGTGACGATGCGATTCTGCCGCACCTGAACGCCGGCGGTCCCTTCTTGAAGGCGTACGAATATGCCTACCGGGCGCGTCTGGTCGAAATTCTTTCCGAAGATTTCGAGGGATTGCATACGTTGCTGGGCGATGAGTGGTTTTTCAGCACGATGCGATCCTACGTTGATGCGCATCCGTCGACTTCACCTTCAGCCCGCTGGCTGGGGCGATCTGTAGCCGACTGGCTCAGGACATCGGAAGATTGGGCAACCAATTCGATGGTTTCGTCGATGGCAGCGTTTGAATGGATGCTCGGACTGGCATTCGATGCGCCGAATGCGGCATTGATTGAAATGGGCGCCGTTGGCGCCGTGCCGCCGGAGGCTTGGCCAATGCTGACGTTTACGTTGCATCCGGCATTGAATACGGCAGTTCTGGATTTTGACGTCTCGGTCTTTTACCGGGCGGTAAAGGCCGGTGTTGATCCGGAAGCGCCACCCGTCGCCTATGACAGCCCTGTGACCTGGGCCGCGTGGCGTCATCCTGACTCCTTGATGGTCATGTACAGGGCGCTGGATGCGGACGAAGCCGCAGCCCTTCGGGCGGCCCGTGAAGGGCAGACCTTCGACGCGCTTTGCGAAATCATTGCAGACTGCACAGATGCTGATGAAGCCGCAGTGCGCGCCGCCGGATTGCTGCGCGTCTGGATTGAAAGCGGCTGGATTATCGGTCTCGATGCCAACGGCATGAGCTGGTAGGGGCCGCTTAAAGTACCTTGCCGGGGTTCATAATGCCGTTTGGATCGATCACCGCTTTTATTTTGCGCATCAAATCCATCTCAACAGGCGTGCTATAGCGGACCAGTTCTTCGCGTTTCAATTTGCCGACACCGTGCTCGGCCGAGAAGCTGCCGTCCATCTCGTAGACGAGATCATTCAGCGGGTCCGTCACGTCATGCCATTTATCAAGGTAGGCCTGTTTGCCCATGCCGACTGGCTGGGTCAGGTTGTAGTGCAGATTGCCGTCACCGATATGACCGAAAGTCATCGGGCGGATGCCGGGAATGATCGCTTCGGCAATTGCGTCGGCTTTTTTGAGAAATTCCGGCATCCGTGAAACCGGGATCGAGATGTCGTTCTTGATCGAGCCGCCTTCATTGCCTTGTGCTTCCGGGATGGTTTCGCGGATATGCCAGAGATCATGATTTTGCTGGCCACTTTCGGCGATCACGGCGTCCTCTACTTCGCCGGCTTCAAACGCGGCTTCGAGAAATTTTTCCATCGCATCGCGCAGATCGTTGCCGGGACGGGGCGAGGTGAGTTCCATCAGCACATAGGCATCATGTTCGGCAGTAAACGGATCGCGGACACCTTCGGTGTATTGGCATGTCACGGCGAGGCTGTTGCGGTTCATGTACTCGAACGCGGTCAGGGCATCGCCAACGGCGTTGGATGCGCGGGCAAACAAGTCGATAACGGCATCGACATGGCTGAGCGCGATCAGCGCAGTCTCGGTCTGACGGGGTTTTGGAAAGAGCTTGAGCACGGCCGCCGTGATTATGCCGAGGGTGCCTTCGGCACCCATGAATAGATGCTTCAGCTCATAGCCGGTATTGTCTTTGCGCAGACCCTTGAGGCCACTCAGGATTTCGCCGGACGGCAGGACGACTTCGAGCCCCAGCACCAGATCGCGGGCATTGCCGTAGCGCAGCACATTGGTGCCGCCGGCGTTGGTCGAGAGATTGCCGCCGATGCGACAACTGCCTTCGGCGGCAAGGCTGAGCGGAAACAGTTTGTCGGCTTCGTCGGCGGCTTTCTGGATATCGGCTAGGATGCACCCGGCGCCAACGGTCATGGTGCCGTTCAGGGTGTCGATGGCCAGAATCTTGTTCAGGCGTTCGGTCGAAATGACGACCTCGTCATCGGCGATACCGCCACCGACCAGACCCGTATGGCCGCCAAGCGGCACCATGGCGACACCGGCCTCAGCACAGGTTTTGACGATGAAGGCGACATCTTCGGCTGTCCCCGGCCGTGCAACAAACGTCGCCGTTCCCTTGTAAAGGCCGCGCCATTCGATGTTGTAGGCATCAAGTGCCGTCGGATCTTCGACGCATCCCTGTGCTCCGAGTTTGGCGCGAATTTTTTCAAGTGCGGACTGTCTGTTGGTCATGACTGGATATTGGCTTTCCGTATGGATGAGTTCAAGTGCGAACGGCGCGACGCAAGCGGTCATTGATGGCGAGGCCTAGTCCCGTATCGGGGATGGGTGCGACGGCAATAGCATCGGCACCGCTGTCATCGATGGCGTGCAGCATCTGGAATAGATTGGCGGCGGCTTCGACAGGATCACCCGCGGGGCTCAGATTCCAGGTGCCTGATACGCCATGACGGCCAAAACCCAGATAGATCTCGCCGGATAGCGGGGCTTCGGCATTCATGCGGAGCTTTGCGCGTGGCGCATAATGACGGCTCATCATGCCGGGTGACTTCGGGGCATGGTTGTCATCGCCGGCGACAATCACCGGGCCGAGCACGGCTTCGATATCTTCCAGGCTGAGGCCGCCGGGTCTTAGCAAAGTTGCGGTTGGCGTCGTCAGATCGACAACCGTGGATTCAACGCCGACTTCGCACGGGCCATCGTCGAGGATGAGGGCCGGACCACCCTGATCGGGGCCGGGCAGGGAGGCTTGAACATGGATAGCCAGTGTCGGACTGACCTGCCCTGAGGCATTGGCGCTGGGGGCTGCAATCGGCACGCCACATGCGTCCAGGAACCGGCGCGCAGATTCCCTGGCGGGAATTCTGACGGCGATGGTATCCAGACCGGCTGTCGTCAGTTCGGCAACCCGGCATCCCTGTTGCTTGACCAGCACCAGTGTCAGTGGACCCGGCCAGAATTTGTCCGCCATGGCTTCGGCTCGCGCATCAAGACGGGCAAGCGTGTGAACGCCTTCCACATCAGCGACATGTGATATCAGCGGATTGAAGCTCGGACGTCCCTTGGCAGCAAATATTTGTGCCACCGCTTTGCCGTTCGTGGCATCGCCTCCAAGTCCGTAAACCGTTTCCGTCGCAAACCCGACCAGTTTGCCGGCACGAATCAGGTCTGCGGCCTCGTTGATCGCAGCCTCGTCCATAGCACGGATCGGAGTTTTGCCAGACATGCAGGGGTCAGTGCGGTTTCGAAGGGTCGGGTACGCCCGGACCTTTGGCGATAAAGAACGGATTGCGGAATTCGGGTTTGCCGTACCGCAACGGCTTGCCGTCTTCGGTGATAACAGCACCGCCGGCATACATCAGGACGGCATGACCTGCCGCCGTGTCCCATTCCATGGTCGGGCCAAAGCGTGGATAAACATCGGCCTTGCCTTCGGCGACCCGGCAGAACTTCAGGCTCGAACCGGCGCTGATCCTTTCTTTGATCGGCAACCCTGAAAGGTATGTTTCAACCTCTTCAGTGTTATGGCTTCGGGACGCGATGGCGGTAAGTCCGCCGGCCGGTGGTGTGCGACAGGAAATCTGCACGGCTTTGCCTACGCCGCCATATTGCGCGAAGACGCCGGCGCGAACAGCGATATACGTATCATCGGTGACCGGCAGATGGACCACGCCCAAAACCGGAATGCCGTTTTCAATCAGCGCGATGTTGACGGTAAATTCGCCGTTTTTTGAAATGAATTCCTTTGTGCCGTCCAGCGGATCAATCAGCCAGAACGGTCGGTCGCCGACATAAGGTGTGTTCCCTGCCGATGCCGCTTCTTCGCCGACCAGTGGAAACTCGCCGGTAATGCCTTCACGGATCATTCGGAAAATCATGTCCTCGGCTTCGCGGTCTGCGCGCGTGACCGGGGATGCGTCACTTTTCTGCTCGACATCGAAATCGGTCTCGTAAACATCCATGATGATGCGACCGGCGCGGCGGGCGACTTCGCCAATCTGTTCGGCAAGGCCAATACTGACGTTAAGGACCATCTTCTGCTGTCTCCGGCTTCAAAAGCTCATTATGCGGTGTAGGCGGACAATTGCCCCCCCGCCTGCGATAGTCAACGCTGCGGCATCATGATTTTGCGTGAATTTCTTCGGCTATGAACCGGTTGGCGCGGAAATCCTGTGACCAGTGTTGAGGACTCATGCCGGCCTTGTGCTTCAGATGCGCCAGAAACTGCTTCGGGTCCGGTAACTGTTCCCAGACAGAAGGCAAAAACAACGCCCGCCTGCCGGCATCGGCAATCACCAGTCCGTCGATCCCCGGCCGCAACTGAGCCAGCAGATCGGCCTCGTCGGTAAACTGTATCGGCGCCTGCGGACTGAGCACGGAAATAGACAGATGCAGGGTTTCGAATTCGTCGGCGCGGACGGATTTGAAGCGGGGGTCGCCAAAGGCAGCCTTGTAGGCGTTGCCGGCAACATCGATCGCCAGCGGCTGATGTGCGGTCGGCGAGCCGATACAGCCACGTAACTGTTTCGCAGACGTTTTCAGGGTCACAAAGGATGCGCCTATCGCTTGCAGGGGGGCGGGTTCGGCACCCAGATCAACATTCATTGGCCTGCCGTTGGCCAATCCAAAACGGACCGACTGATCGGCGATTTCAAGCAGACGGGAGCCATGGTCTGCCAATAGCTGTTTGGTAACCGCCTCGAAATCGATCCCGGATGGCTGCTGCGTTCCTGTATCCTTGCGCCTGATGGTGATATTGGGCGACATCGTAAGCTTTGCGGCGGTCGGCTCAAAAAACGCCCAGGCTCCGTAGCCGACGACCCGGTCCTTGCTGCCCGCGGTATCGCCGGAATTTTTCAGATCGATGGTTTCAACCGTCATGCCGCGGGCCTTGGCCAGCTGCAACAGGCCGCCGACCGGAAAACGGCCGCAGGCACCGCCGCCTTCTATTTTTGACGGATCAAGCGCGGTGATCGCCTGACAGGTTCGCTGGTCGATTGCCTGTGCGGCGCCATAGTCCAGAAAGTGGCTGAGGTCCGACGAAATCACGATCAGCGTTTCCGGCCCGCCCCAGAGTTTTTTAAGCACCTCTGCCACCAATGACGGCGGCGTTTCGCCAACGACAATGGGAACCAGTTTGAAATCCCCCAGCAGTTCCTGATGGAACGGCAGATGAACCTCAAGGGCGTGCTCGGCCAGATGCGTCGGCGGGAATACCCCGACTTGATCCATGGATGATATCTCTGCTTCGGCGGCCTTGTCGATTTCGATCCGGCCCAACGGCGTTTCGAAATAATCCGCGCCGGACAATGCCAGTCCCTTGACTGCAACACGGTGGCACGGGCCCATCAGGATGACTCGGGTGATTTTATCGGCAGCAGGTTTCAGCCGCGCATAAGCTTTGGCGGCAATGGCACCGGAATATTTGTAACCGGCATGCGGCGCTATGATGGCTTTTGGCACCGGCCCGGATGGCGTGCCGGCATCGGCCAGATAGTCCTGAACCTCGGCCCTGAGCAAGGTCGCATCGTTCGGATAAAACATACCGGCGACGGCGGCTTTCCTGATTGCGGTCATGATCCTCAAGTTTCATATAACTTTGGATCATTGTAGCGCATATGGACAATGATCGGAAATACCTGCAATCACTGATGCATATGGATAGGCCTCGAAATCAAGAGTCTGATCGTAATTTATCGCTGATGATTTGCTAAGACGTGTGACATTCCGGACAACAATTCGCGCACCCGTCAGACTGCGGATAAGTCTTTTTTGCTTCACGAACAGCTGAATGGCATGTCAGGTGCTCACCTAAATCCAACCGGTTTGCGAGGGTGGCCGGTGTTGGGCAGTTGGTTGTGTGAACTTCATGATCGCCATTTGCTTGTGCATTTTTGTTAACGTAGTAGCGAGCCATTGTAAAATACTCCAGATTGCTAATTCGTATATATTAAACTAAAAGTCGTAATTTAAGTGAAGTGGTTTAACCCCGCAATGTGTGAAAGCAGATCGCGCATTGGCGTGAATACTGCCGTCAGCAGGGCATTTCAGTGGAATCAATTGACAATAATTTCCGAATTGTTTAATGCCGCAGACAGTCGTCGCCTTGGCCTGTTCTTGGCCGAGCCGACCGGCCGCAACCGCGGTCATGGGAAACAAGCAGAAAACTCCGGCTTCGTCCGGTCCAAGGAGAATCAATGAAAAAGTTCATTACCGCAGCGGCTTTGGCCGTCGGGATGGCTGCGTTTGCAGTCACGCCAGCATCCGCCGAGCGCACACTGCGTTTGAGTCTGCAGGTTGCCGTCAATCATCCTGTTGGCAAAAACATCGTCTACTTCAAAGACGAGCTGGAAAAGATTTCCGGCGGCGCCATGAAGATTGAAGTCTATGACTCCGCGCAGCTCTACAAAGGCAGCCAGATTCCCCAGGCCGTCGGCACCGGCGCCATCGATATGGGCCTTGTGCTGATCGACGAATTCGCCGGCACCCTGCCGATTACCGGTCTGTTCAGTGTTGCTTTCATGTTCCCGGATTATGAAGTTCTGGGTAAAGCTGCAGCACCATCAAGCCCAATTCGCAAAACCATCGACGAAGCGATCCGCACCACCGGTGCACGTGTTCTTTGGTGGCAGGATTACGGCCCGATCCAGTTGCTCTCCAAAGGCAAGCCGACCATTAATCCTGCCGACATGAAGGGCAAGAAAGTCCGTGTTCTCGGCAAACCTTCCGGCGACTTCATCAATGCACTGGGCGGAATTCCGGTGAAAATCGGTGGTTCCGAACAGTTCATGGCCTATCAGCGTGGAACCGTTGATGTTGGTATGACCGGCACGACGGCCATCAAATCACGCAAGCTGTTTGAAGTGATGGACAGCGTAACGATCACCAACCATGCGCAAACCGAGTTCCTTATAGTCGTCAACGACAAGAAATGGGACGAGCTGAGCGCACAGGAAAAGACCTGGATGACGACCGCTGCCGTCGCCGCTGAAACCAAGATGCGTGCCGAGACCAAGGACGATAACCTGTCTGCTGAAAAATTCATCGCCGACACGACGACGATGAAAGTCATCAATCTGTCGAAAGAGCAGATTGCTGCATGGCAGACGGCCTCCAAGCCGGCGACCGAAGCCTACATCGCTGCTGCCGGCGACGCAGGTCGCAAGCTGGTCGAAGCTGTCCGTGCGCTTCAGTAAGCTGAACTGATGCTCAAGACCTTTGCTAATCGCGTGATGTCGGTCGTCGATTGGACGGCCGACATCAGTGCGCGCGCCGGCGAAATTCTCGTCGTTCTGATCGCTGCCATGATGTTTTATGAAGTGGTGGCGCGTTACGTTTTCTCGGCACCGACCGGTTGGACGCAGGATGTCGCCGTAACGGCGCAGGTCTGGTTCACCTATATGGGAATGGCCTATGTACTCAGGCACCGCGAACTGATCCGTATCACCGCAGTTCTGGTCAAGCTCGGGCCGACCCCGCGTAAAATACTCGAAGGATTTACCCTGACCGTCATTTGTGCCTTTTGCGTCATCGCAACGGTTTACGGGACCGATACCGTGCTGGATTCCATCCGCCTTGGCCGCCGTCAGCCAACCATGCTGGAAATGCCGAACTGGATTTCAGAAATACCCGTCATCATCGGTTTCTTCCTGCTCGGTCTGCAGGGCCTTGCGGAATTGATCCGGCTGCCATTCCGGCCGGCACCGGAATTTTCATTTGAAGGGGCTGCGGAACAAGCCTTGAGCGAGGATAACCGGTCATGACCCTCGCCATTGTTGTTGTCGCGCTGCTTTTGCTTTTATTCAGCGGCCTGCCGGTCGCGTTCTCGCTCGCCGGGCTTGGTACCGTCATGCTGATGATCAAGGGATTGCCCCTGATCATGGTTGCGCAGAACCTTCATGGCGCGGTCGATAATTTCATTTTGCTGTCGGTACCGTTGTTTCTGCTGATGTCGAACATTCTGCTCAAGGGCGGAGTCGGACGCGATCTGTTCGATGCGGTGCAAAGCTGGGTCGGGCACTGGCCGGGTGGCATGGGCGTTGCGACACTTTTGTCGTGCGGTCTGTTTTCGGCAATTTCCGGCAGTTCTGTGGCGACCGCAGCCACGGTTGGGACTGTTGCAATCCCGGAGATGACCAAGCGCGGTTACAGCCGGTCTTTCACCTTTGGCCTGCTGGCAGCCGGTGGCACACTGGGTATCCTTATTCCACCGTCGATTCCATTGATCGTTTATGGCGTCATAGCCGAGGAAAGCATCGGCAAGCTGTTCCTGGCCGGTGTTGGGCCGGGGATTTTGCTGATCGTTCTGTTCAGCATTTACGCCGTACTCAATGCCATATTTACAAGCAATTATGAACGCTCCGCCAAGGCAAGCTGGCTGGAACGCCGCAACGCAACGCTTCGGGCGATCCCGACCGGGTTGCTGGCCGTCCTTATGGTTGGCGGTATTTACGCCGGTATATTCACCCCGACCGAGGCTTCCGCTGTTGGTGCCACGGCGGCATTGTTCCTGACGGTGGTTGTTCTCAGAACCCTGAAATGGGAAGGCTTCGTGCAGGCTGTGCGGGCGACGCTGTCGACCACCGTGGTGTTGTTCCTGGTGGTCATCGGCGCGAAGATTTTCGGCAAGGCCGTAACGCTTTATCAGGTGCCGATGCAGGTATCGCAGCTGGTCGATACACACGTCGACAGTGTCGGGCTGTTCCTGCTCATCGTTGCCGCAATATTGCTGTTCATTGGACTGTTCCTGGAAAGCCTGTCGATGCTGCTGATTATGGTGCCGGTGCTGTTCCCAACCGTTTTGGCGCTGCATGTCGATCCGATCTGGTTCGGTATCTTCTTTGTCGTGCTGATCGAGATTGCCCTGATCACACCGCCGGTCGGCTTGAACCTGTTCGTGATTCAGGCCATCGCCCAAGCGCCGATCGGCGAGATCGTCCGGGGCGTACTGCCGTTTATCGGCATCATGCTGCTCGCGGTCCTGCTGATCTGGTTGTTCCCGTCTATCGTGCTGTATATCCCGCTGAAATTGTAAGGTTGCGGCAGGCGCTTATTACGGCAGCCATTTTTGAGCTGACCACTATCGGCGCGACCCGCTTCGGCTTATATTGGTCTTATGACCGATACCGTACCCGTTGTTGACGAGACCTTTGCCGATTCTGTGCCCGGCCGTTACTGGCATGCACTGGATGACGGGCGGATCCAGTGTGATATCTGCCCGCGGTTCTGCAAGTTGCGGGAAGGACAGCGCGGGTTGTGTTTCGTGCGCGGCAGGCAGGACAATCAGGTGGTCCTGACCACGTATGGACGGTCCAGCGGTTTCTGTGTCGATCCGATTGAAAAAAAGCCCCTCAATCATTTTCTGCCGGGAACGGCGGTACTCAGTTTCGGCACGGCCGGGTGTAACCTGACTTGCGCTTTCTGCCAGAACCACGACATTTCCAAATCGCGCGCCTTCGACAAGTTGCAGTCCAAGGCCTCGCCCGAGATGATTGCCGCGGCTGCGCTCAAGACCGGATCATGCTCGGTCGCCTACACATACAATGACCCGGTTATTTTTCTCGAATACGCGGTTGATGTCGCCGACGCTTGTCAGGAAAAGGGGATCAAGAATGTGGCCGTATCGGCGGGCTATATCTGTGAAGAGCCGCGACAGGAATTCTTCTCCAAAATGGATGCCGCCAACATTGATCTGAAGGCCTTTACCCAGGAATTTTACCGCAAACTGTGCAGTGCCGATCTGGCGCCGGTTCTGGAAACCCTTAAATACCTGAAGCATGAAACCAATGTGTGGTTCGAGATTACCGATCTGCTGATCCCGGGCGAAAATGATTCCGAACACGAGATCGAAGAAATGACCCAGTGGATCATGGAAAATCTGGGACCGGAAGTGCCGCTGCATTTTACGGCTTTCCACCCTGACTGGAAGATGCTCGACAAGCCTCGCACACCGCCCGAATCGTTATTGCGTGCGCGTGAAATCGCGATCAAGAACGGCATCCGTTATGCCTATACCGGGAACATCCATCACAAGCCGACGCAAAGCACTTATTGTCACCAATGCGGCGAACTGCTGATCGGTCGCGACTGGCACCAGTTGTCGGAGTGGAATCTGGTTTTTGGCGGTAATCATGTGGCTGATTGCAAGAATTGCGGCACACAGCTTGCCGGCGTTTTCGAGGATCATCCCGGCGACTGGGGGCGCAAACGTGTGCCGGTCCGATTCCAGCCCTGAACCTGCGGTGCTGGCAAATGTTCTTAACACGGCGTCTTGCGTGACAATTCCTGCCTGACCTGCTAAACGCGCGCCCAACAGTATACATTGGACGACTGAAACGAATGACCAAGAAGCATCTTCTGATCAGCCTCAAAATTGTCGTGTCGATAGGATTGATGATCATCCTGATCGGGGGCATTGATTTCGGTGCCGAGCGCGATCGAATTATGGCTGCAGATTTCGGTCTTTTGGCGGCTGCCGCTGGCACGCTGCTGGCCCAGGTCATTATCGGCGGTGCACGATGGTGGGCCGTGATGCGGGCCATCGGAACGCCTATGCCGCTGGTCAATCTGGTAAGACTGGTCTGGATTTGCGGTTTCTTCAGTCAGGCACTGCCGTCATCGGTTGGTGGCGATCCGATTCGTATCTTCATGGTCTACAAAGAAGGTGGCCTGAAACTGGGCAAGGCCATCAACGGCGTCATGCTGGAACGTGTCGTGACGATTGTCGGTTTGGTGGTTCTGGTGGCGCTTGTTCAGCCGTCGTTCCTGCCCAAGCTCGACGAAGACGCCAAGATGCTGACACTCATTTCACTGATTCTACTAGCGGTCATGACAGTGACGGGCATCATCGTCCTGATGTGCCTGGACCGCTTGCCACATGCCTTGACCCGCTTTCGCATCGTGCGTGGCCTGCATGCGCTGGCGGGGGATACCCGGAAGCTATTCTTGCACCCTGTGCATGCGACTATTGCTTTAATTTTTGGCGTTGTTACTCATATCAACATCGCTTTTTGTGTGTATCTTCTGGCGCAAAGTCTGTCCGTTGATGTGACATGGCTCGATTGCATGGTGTTGATGCCACCGGTCATTCTCGTCACGACGCTGCCGATTTCAATTGCCGGTTGGGGCGTGCGAGAAGGTGCGATGACCGTTGCTTTCGGATTGGTCGGGGTGTCACAGGGGGGCGCCGTGGTGCTGTCCCTGACGATGGGTATTTTGGGGATATTTATCATGCTCCCAGCAGGCATCTTGTGGTTGGTAGGCCGCAATCGGGGTGAAGCTGTTTCCGCAGCCGAAGCCGAAGCCGCCGTCGAGGAAGAAATATCCCACGCCGCCGAGGAAACCGCTGAAAAACCTTGAGATATGCATACCGGCTCTTGAACGCCGGACGCTGAGCTATACACTCGCTGAAATCGTTCTGATCAGTGAGGTCTTCCATGAAAATTACGTTCGCCAATCCCGCCATGCCTGCCAAAGGTATCGTCGTAGTCTTTGCTGCGGAAGGTGGTAAGTGGTCGTCAACGGCAGCCACCCTCGATAAAAAGCTTGGTGGTGCGTTGAAACGCGCTGCCAAAGCAGCCAGCTTTGAAGGCAAGAAAAGCCAAACCATGACCGTACTTGCGCCATCGGGTGCAAGCCTTGAGCGGGTGCTCTGTGTCGGTGTCGGCAAACCTGCCGAGATCACCGCCGAAAGCATGACCGAACTGGGCGGCACGATTTTTGCCGCTCTCAAGGGGGCCGGCACCGCCGCCGTCGTGCATGTGGACGCCATCGACAAAGCCAAGCTGGGGGCTGCCGATAGTGCTGCCGCACTGGCTTACGGTGCCAAACTTCGGGCGTACAAATTCGAAAAGTATAAAAGCAAGGCGAAGCAGGATCCGAAACCGGTAATCGATACCCTGACCCTGCATTGCGTCGGGTCGGCCGCTGCCAAGGCAACCTATGCCAAACTCGCAAAAATCGCCGATGGAATATATTTCACCCGCGATCTGGTTTCCGAGCCGCCAAACATTCTCTATCCGTCTGAATTTGCCGCCCGTCTGAAAAGCCAGCTCACCAAGCTCGGCGTCAAAGTCACGGTGCTTGGCGAAGCGCAGATGCGCAAGCTCGGCATGGGATCGCTTCTTTCCGTCGGTGACGGCAGTTCCAAAGAAAGCCAGATGGTAGTGATGGAATGGAACGGTCTGCCGGCCTCCAAACGTAAAAACTCGAAACCGATTTCATTCATCGGCAAGGGTGTCTGCTTTGATACCGGCGGAATTTCAATCAAACCGGCTGCCGGTATGGAAGACATGAAATGGGACATGGGCGGTGCCGGTGTCGTATCGGGCCTGATGATGGCGCTGGCGGGTCGCAAGGCGAAATGCCACGTCATCGGTGCTGTCGGCCTGGTTGAAAACATGCCGGACGGCAATGCCACAAGACCGAGCGATATCGTCAAATCGATGTCCGGCCAGACCATCGAAATTCTCAACACCGATGCCGAAGGGCGTCTGGTGCTCTGTGATGTGCTGCATTACGTCAATGATAAGTACAAACCGTCGTTCATGGTCGATCTCGCAACATTGACCGGTGCCATTATCATTTCGCTGGGCAGCGAACGTGCCGGCATGTTCTCCAATGATGACAAGCTGGCGGAGCGTATCTTTGCCGCCGGCGAAACCATCGGCGAGAAAGTCTGGCGGATGCCGCTGGGCGAGGCCTATGACAAGGATCTGGACACCGATGCCGCCGATATGCGGAACATCGGTTCCGGTCGTGGTGCCGGTTCCATCACGGCGGCCCAGTTCCTGAAACGCTTTGTCGGCGATACCCCGTGGGCTCATCTGGATATCGCAGGCGTTACCTGGTCGAAAAAGGATACCGCTGTGGTACCACGTGGCGGCACCTCGTTCGGGGTGCGGCTTCTGGAACGTTTCGTCGCCGACCATTACGAGTAAGCCGGGGCTAGAAGCTATGTGGGATCCGTCATGACCGACATCGGCTTTTATCACCTTACCCGTTCCGGGCTTGATCAGGCGTTGCCGCAACTGCTGCAAAAGACAATGGCGGCAGGTAAGCGCGCGTTGGTCGTACTTGGCTCGGAACAGCGTGTGCAATGGTTCAACGACTATCTCTGGACCTTTGACGCGGCGTCGTGGATGCCGCACGGCACACCGAAAGAAGGTGATGCGGCCGCGCAGCCGGTCTGGCTCGATGTTGGTGACGATAACCCGAACAAAGCCGAATTCCTGTTTCTCGCCGATGGCGGCACGTCCGATCGGATCGCTGATTTCGAACGCTGTTTCGATCTGTTTGACGGTCACGATGACGATGCTGTCGCCGATGCCCGGGCCCGATGGAAAACCCTGAAAGAAGCCGGTCATCAACTGGCCTATTGGCAGCAGGGCGAACGGGGTTGGGAAAAGAAGGCCTGAGTCCCTGAATCTTTAAATAAAAATACCATGGAGGAAGATCATGTCCAAACGCTGGGTAAACCGTCCCGAGGGTTCCACCTGGGGCGATTGGGGTGACGACGACCAACTGGGACGCGTCAATCTGCTGACCCCTGAACGGATCAAGGCAGCGATCTCGGAAGTCCACGAAGGTCTGACGTTCTGTTTGTCTCTGCCGCTGAATTTGCCGGGTGGCAATTCGGTCAATCCGAAACGTCTGCCACCAAAATTCGGACCTGTCTTCCATCCGCCGGGCAGTGATCATGTGTATTACAACATGGACTGGAATGCGGTTCAGGAAGGCAACATGGATGTGTCGTCTGACGAATGTACAACGTTCTGGAATCAGTACTCCACGCAATGGGACAGCTTTGCGCACGTCGGTAGCCAGTTTGACGCCAACGGTGATGGTGAACCGGAAAGGGTTTATTACAACGGTTTCCGTGCCGGCGAAGAGGTTCTGGGACCGGAGCATCCGGCAGGGATGGGTGCCCGTGCACTTTCCGTTGCCGGTATGGCGAAAGCCTGTATGCAGGGCCGCGGCGTGATGCTGGATATGGCGGCCCATCTCGGTACCGGCCGCACCGTTGTTGGCTATGACCTGCTGATGCGGATGCTTGATGCCGACAAAATCGTCGTTGAAGAAGGCGATTTCTTCCTGTTCCACACCGGTTGGGACGACATGATCCTGAGCATGAACGGCACCCCCGATGCCAAGAAACTGCATGCCAGCGGGGCCGTTCTGGATGGCTATGACCCAAAAATTCTTCAGTGGATCACAGACAGCGGCGTTGTCGCCCTGATCTCCGACAATATGGCGGTCGAGGATTCCCAGGGGTACGGGGAAACCCAGGGCGGCTGTTCGAGATTGCCGCTGCACCGTCACTGCCTGTTCCGGCTGGGCGTGCACCTTGGCGAATTGTGGGAATTGTCGGCACTGGCCAAGGCGCTTCGAGAACGAGGCCGGTCCCGGTTCCTGCTGACGGCACCGCCGCTCAGATTGCCGGGTGCCGTGGGATCACCTGCGACGCCGGTGGCGACGATCTAGATCAGCAATAGCTAGCCGTTCAGGTGCGGCGCCGAATGCTCCAGGCGAGTATCATGCCGACCCCGCCCATCGCGGCCATGGCGAGAAAAGCGCTGCCCTGAAAGGAACCGTAAAGATGACCCGAGAGATAGCTGGTCAGACCGATGCCGAGGCCTGACACTAGGAGTGCGTAAACGGTCTGTGCCGTCGCCGAGACCTCTTCGGGTATTCTGTCGGCAATGAAGTAAATTGCGCCCAGATGAGCCGCGCCGAATGAGAACGCGTGCAGCAATTGAAGGACGGCGATCAGCGGTAACTGCTCAACATAGGTTGTCAGCGACCAGCGGATCAGGCAGGCGAGACCGCCAAGCGCAATCAGCCGGGCCGGGCCGATGCGGCGAATGGCCTTGGCGGCAAACACAAACAGGATCACCTCGGCGATCACGCCCTCGGCCCACAAAATCCCGATAACATCCTTGCCTAGCCCCATGCGCAACCAGTTGAGCGTGCCGAAGCCGTAATAAAGTGCGTGCGAGCCCTGGATTAAAGCGGTCGCGGCGACGAAGACAAGAAAAGTCCGGTCTGTCATCACTTGCGTTATCGGGGCTGAATCCTTGTGCGCAGGGGCGGATCGGAAATCCGGTAAAAACAGGCTGCATAACACGGAAAAGAAAATTGCCATGGCAATGCAGGTCCAGATCATCTCGGGCGCCGCACCTTTGAGAAAAAAACCGACCCCCGATGCACCAATAATAAACGTCAGCGAGCCCCAAAGCCTGACGTGGCCGTAGTCGATTTGATGCCTGCGCACACCGATCATCGACAAGCTGTCACTGAGCGGCATCATCGGCCCCAAAAGTCCGGCAAAACAGGCCTGTAAGATCAGAATCGGCAGAAAGTCATCCAGCAGTGCAAAGGGTAAGAACAACAGCAAAGAAGCAATTGATAGCACGATAATCGGTCGCTTCCTTTCGCCCAGACGATCACACAGGCGGGCGACCAGCGGGCTGACAAAGACACGCACGACACTGCCGGCGGCCAGCACCAGGCCAATCTCGGACGCGTTCAGCCCTTTGGATGACAGCCATACCGGCCAGAACGGCATCAAGATGCCGATCACCAGGAACATGCCGCCGAAATGAACCGAGAGGCGGACGGCCGGACTCATTTATTCACCGCTTCGGCAAAGACACCAAGGTAATCCAGGCCGCGAATGGCCCGCGATCCATACCAGGACGTCATCTCACCATCGATCAGATGCGCTTTGTCGGCATAGCTGGGGTAAGTTTCCTGAAACCAGTCAATGGTAGCGCGATCAAACGCATACGGTTCGGTTGAGAACAACACCAGATCAACATCTTCGAGCACAGCGTCATTCATGATGATTTCCGGGTATCGTGCGGCATCACCGACAAGATCATGTTGGGCGCCAAGTGTAACTGCATGCCAATTTACCAGAGAAAGCATGTTGGCAATATAGGTATCAGCGGAAATCGCCAGCCACGGATCTTTCCAAATCAGATAGAGTGCGCGCCGGCGCGGCCGTGTGCGCGCGCCATCCAGTCTTGAGCGAGCTGCAGTGAATGCATCAATCAAATCCGATACTGCGTCAGACGCGCCGAAAATACCGCCAATGAGGCGATACAGGGGAATGTTGTCATCCGGGTGCATCGGATGGGTGACGATTACCTCGATCCCCATCGCTTCAAGATCGCGTGCCATATCTTTTGGGTTCTCGTCGACATTCAGCAAGGCGTGAGTCGGCGCCAGTTGTCGAACCCGGTCCATCTTGATCTTCTTGGTGCCGCCGACGGATGGTACAGCCTCGATACCAGCAGCAGGATGAATGCAGTACTGGGTTCGCCCGACCAGTTTTGATTGCAGGCCAAGATCGAAAACAAGCTCTGTCAGGCTCGGAACCAGGGATAGTATGCGGGCATCCGTCACCGCTTCATGCGGACGGTTGAGATAATCCGTGTGCCGGGTTTCCATGGCGCCCTCAGGCAACGCCTTCAAGGGCTTCCTGCGCTTGTAGCCATTCCGCTTCAGCAGCCTTCAGAGCTTCTTTGAGTTCCGAGTGCTTGAGTTGCAGCGCCATGACATCGCGGGTCGATCCGTTATAGGCATTGGGGTCGGCGAGTTTGGCTTCAAGCTGCTTCTTCTCTATTTCGAGTTTGGCCATGCGGGCTTCGCTGGATTTGACCGTTTTGCGCAGGTCCGCTGTCGCCTGGCGTTGTTCCGCACGCTCCTTGCGCGCCTGCTTCCTGTTATCGCGGCTGTGCTCGCCATCAGTGTTGATCTTGTTGGTCTGCCGCTGGGAACGTCTGCTTGCCTGCAGTTCGGCCGCATATTCATCCAGCGTGCCTTCATAGGGTTTGCAGGTGCCATCCGCTACCAGCCAAAGGCGATCGGCCACCAGCTCGATCAGATGCGCGTCGTGGCTGACCAGTATGACGGCCCCTTCGAACGCATTCAGTGCCTGAACCAAAGCTTCACGGGCGTCGACATCCAGATGGTTTGTCGGTTCATCCAGCAAAAGGATATTTGGTTTGCCGCAGCTCATCAGGGAGAACAGCAGCCGTGCTTTTTCGCCCCCGGAGAGGTTTTCGACCTTGGTGTCCGCCTTGTCGGCAGAGAATCCAAAGCGTCCCAGATGACCCCGGACCTGATGCTCCTTTCTGTCGCCCAATGCCCGCGCAATGTGCATGTAGGGCGTTTCGTCCATGTGCAATTCGTCGGTCTGATGCTGGGCGAAGTAGCCGACTTCCATCTTCGGTGCTTTAACGATCTGACCGGTTTGCTGCTTCAGTCGGTTGCTGAGCAATTTGACCAGTGTCGACTTGCCGTTGCCGTTGGCACCGATCAAAGCGATCCGGTCATCGGGATCAATGCGCAAATCAAGATGTCTGAGGATAGGTTCGCCCGGCGTGTAGCCGACATTGACGTCCTGAATGGCCATAAGCGGTGGCGGCAGAGGAGTTGATTCCGGGAACGAGAAGGCGATCGATTTATCTTCCATCGCAGCGGCAATCGGCTCCATACGCTCCAGCATTTTCAGTCGGCTCTGGGCTTGTTTGGCTTTTGATGCCTTGGCGCGGAAACGATCGACAAAGCTTTTGATGCGGGCCCGCTCGTCTTCCTGTTTCTCGCGTTGTTTGGATTCATGCACCAACCGTTCGCGGCGGGTCCGCTCAAAGCGGTCGTAGTTACCGACATAGCGGGTCAGTTTCAGCTCCGCCAGATGAACGATGCCATCAACGACTTCGTTCAAAAAACGGCGATCATGCGAGATGACCAGCAATGTTCCGGGCCATGCCTTCAGATATGCCTCGAGCCAAAGTGCTGCTTCCAGGTCCAAGTGGTTGGTCGGTTCATCAAGGAGCAGAAAATCAGGACGGGCAAACAAGGCTGCGGCAAGGGCAACACGCATCCGCCAACCTCCCGAAAAATCGGAACAGGGACGCTGTTGTGCCGTTTCATTAAAGCCCAGACCGGCAAGAATCCGCGCAGCGCGGGCGGGGGCGCGGTCTGAATCAATATCGACAAGGCGGTTGTGGATTTCAGCAATCCGCATCGGGTCATGAGTGCTTTCGGACAAGCTCAGAAGCTGGGCGCGTTCGACGTCAGCAGCAAGGACGGTGTCGATCAGGCTGCCCTTGCCGGCAGGGGCTTCCTGGGCAACTTCGCCGACCCGGATGCTTTTTTGCATCTGGATGTTTCCGGCATCAACATGCACATCACCGGTAATCAACCGGAACAGGGTTGTCTTGCCGGTACCGTTGCGACCAACGAGACCAAGCTTTTGCCCGCGTTCAACGGTCAAAGACGCCTGTTCCAGCAGTACTCTGCCAGCAATGCGATAGGTGATGTCGTTAATGCTTAACATGGCGGGGGTATTAGCACGTGCAGCATTTGTTCAAAAGAGGGGATCGTGCAGATGGCTTAAAATTTTTCTTATACGTATTTATGCTGGCTTCAAGCTGTTGCCTATTTATGACATTATTGATTGCTCAGTCAGTGCTTCACGGTACTCTTGAACGTTCATCTGTAATACATCGCTCCGTAATGAGATCCCTATTGACTAGCCGGAAAAATTTAAAGCTCAAAATGATGTATACGGCGCCTTTCCCGGTTATTGCGGCCCTATTGTCATGCCTTTTTCTGATCATATCAATTGCTGCGGTTTCTTACTTTTTAAGCGTTTCGGCCGCGCGCGAGAACAAAATTGCTTATGAAGAGTCACTTCATATCGTCAAAACGGCATTTTCCCTGACTGAAAAGGAATTGAGCAACTGGGCAAAAGACTATGCCTGGTGGGATGAAACCCTGCAAAAAGCTTCAGATGTCAAATGGGCTGAAGACAACATTGGTACGTATTTGCAGCAAACATTCGATGTTTCCGGATCTTTTGCCACATCGCCCGACCTGCAGACGATTTTCTATTCGCCGCGTACAGCCAACGTAAAAAATGATGCTTTGAGTTTTTTGGGAGAGAAGGGAGCGTCATTCCTGAAAAAGGTGCAGGCAACCAGCATGACCACGACGACACCGCTGGTCACTTATGTCCGCTCTGCAGATGGTCTTTATCTGGTGACGGCTGCTGCGATCACGAAAGAACACCCGGTCGGCTCCGATCTCGTGCAGCACCCGCGCCCGTTGCTTATTCTCTATAAAAAAATGAGCACTGAATTTATCAAAATGCTGTCCGATCAGTTTTTGCTTTCCAAGCTCGGTATTACCGATGATGCCAATGTTGGTGATAAAGCCTGTATTCCTTTGTTGGATAACAGTGGTTCGACGATTGCGTACATCAGCTGGGTCCCTGGCAAGCCAGGCGATCAGTTGTTTTCGGAACTTCTGCCCAAAATTTCCTTTGTTGCGGTCGTCCTGACACTGATCGCGCTGATAGTCTTTTTTGCCTGGTGGCGAACCGCATCTCAGGCCAATGAAGCGAAATCACGGTTCCTTGCCAAAATGAGTCATGAGCTTAGAACGCCCCTCAATCCGATCATCGGGTTTGCAAACTTGATGACAAATGAAACCATGGGTCCGATACCGTCTCAGTATAAAAGTTATGCAGCAGACATCCATCAGAGTGGCTTGCACTTGTCGACCTTGATCGAGGATATCCTCGACGTATCAAGGATCGAAGCCGGACAACTGGCCCTTCATGAAACGGTATTTGATGTCGTTGAGATGATTGATTCTTTGCCGGCATTTTCAAACCGTGTGCCTGATAAGAATGATGCCATGTCCCAACCTCCGGAAATCCGTCGCGAAATTGCTGAGAATTTGCCGAAACTGCGTGCAGATAAACTACGCGTTCAGCAGGTGCTGATGAACCTTATTTCCAACGCGATAAAGTTTTCAAACGGCAAGAGCGTCACAATCCGCGTGAACCTGAACAACGATGGCATTCTTATCTGTGTCGAAGATAAGGGCGCCGGTATTTCCAAAGCCGATTTGAACCTGCTGTTTCAGCCATTTGTTCAGGTCGGACGCAGGAACATAGAACATCGATCACACGGGACCGGTCTCGGCCTGCATATATCAAGGGAATTGATGCGTCATCATGGGGGTGATCTTGTTTTGGAAAGCCGCGTTGATGTAGGGACGACGGCTTGTGTTCAGTTCCCATCGGGCAGAACGGTATAGCCAACATCATCACCTCTGTTATTCCTTTGTCGGTCGCCATTCCCTTATCAGGGTCGTCGCTTCTGCCAGTTGATCGGCATTGAGCAGAGCGGCTACGCGGGCTTTTTCCCGTACCAGATCGGCTCTCGTCGCTGCCGGCCAGGTTCGTTCTGCCAGCGCGATCCACTTGTAGGCGATGATCGGATTTGGGCTCGGGTCCGTTTCAGCTGTCTGGTTAGTTAAATAAACGGCAGCCAATCGGCGCTGTGCCGGGGCAAATCCGGACTCTGCTGCCTTTATCAGATAGGTCAGCCCAATGCCCCGCTGTGCCGTATTGCCGTCAAGCATCAGGCGAGCGAGATCGTATATGGCAGGGGTATGTCCTCTGGAAGCGGCACGCTGGTACCAGTAGATGGCTTTTTCAAGATCGCGCGGTACGGCAATGCCTTCCTGATATAGCTGCCCGAGATCCTGTTCTGCCGGGGCAAACTTCCGTTCAGCCGCAATTTTCAGCCAGTCAATCGCCTGCGGGTAATCGCGCCGCACACCATCGCCCAAACGGTAAATCCGGCCCAGTGTAAACGCAGCGATTGCCGAGCCATGATCCGCTGCATAGCGATACCATTGCAGTGCCAAGGTCAGGTTCTGTTGTGTGCCGAGCCCCAGTCTGTAGGCATTGCCCAGATTATACGCGCCATCACCGTGGCCGGCTTCGGCGGCGCGGCGGAACCAGCCGGCAGCCATTGCTGCATTACGCACCACCCCGTCACCGTTGAGGTAAAGGGAGCCGAGGGCGAAGGCAGCCTCGCGATCCCCGGCGCGGGCATCCTGTTCCAGATAGGGAACCGCCAGCGCGATCTCGCCTTTTCTGAATAATGTCAGTCCCGTTGAAAACTGCCGCGCCAATCCGAAATCGAAAAATTGAACGGCGCCGGGAAGGGTCAACGAGAAAACAAGAATGGCGGCCAGGGCAAGTCGACGAAACCTTAAGCGTGGCGGCATGGTATCGGAGTGCAAGGGCGGTGCCTTGGCATAGGTTCGCGCAGCCTCGTGGACGATCCGTTTGACCTCATCAGCGCGGCAGGGCCAGTTGAACCCGATATCGATGGCAATGGCGGCTTGTGGAGTGTCGCCGAACAGCCGTCGAAGCCGTGCCGTTTGCCACTGGACGATTTGCGGCCGTTTAAGATGGAACAGAAGCCGGTCATGAACGTCGCCGGTCGTACCGCGGCGCGTCGTTGCCTGGATGCTTTTGATATCCTGCCAGTGCAAAGGAGTTGCCAGAAGGGCAGGGAGTTCAACGCCCTCGGGTGAAATCCTGATCAGCGGGCCGGGATAAAACAGCCGCTTCAGACACAGTGTCAGCGCCAAAACAGCGAGCGACGAAAGTATCAGCCAGGCCGGTTGACCCAACGCAATACTGAGGTCACGGCGGAGAAAAAGCAGAGCAAATGATGCCACGCCCAACAAAGCCGAAACGGCAATGTTCGGCAGCTTTCGTGGCCGGATGGATGTCACGGGGCGCAGGTTCTGATCATGGTGCATGGCAGCCATAATATACCATGCCGGAGCCATGGTCGCAGCTGAAGTCCGGATCTGTAAGACTTCGCGTTTCTGATTTCTTCGCTATGCCATGCTCAGACAGGGATTGAGCGTACCCGGCAAGCAGCGCTAAGCTCAGTATGTTATGCGATTTAAGGGGGGCTTGGCTGCATGATGATCCTGGTTGGCCAACTCGATTCGCCGTTTGTTCGGCGAGTTGCGGCAACGTTGAGCTATTATGATATGCCCATCGACCGGCACGTCTTGTCGGTTTTTGGTGATCGGGACGAGGTCGCCCACTTGAATCCGTTGGGAAAAGTGCCGGCTTTGATCATCGATGACGGGGAAACCCTGATCGATAGTGCGATGATTCTCGATTATCTGGATGAATGCGCCGGCCCTGATCTCAGTTTGACGCCGGTGTCAGGCCCGGAGCGCAGACTGGTGCTCCGACTGGCAACGATCGCCATGGGCATATCGGAGCGTGCAGTGCAGTTGCGCATTGAGACGGTCCGCAGACCGGCACATTTGCAAAGTCAGGAATTTATTGAGGTTTATCGTCGTTCCATCCGTGACAGCATGGACTTTCTGGAGCGCGAGGCTCAATCCCCCTGGATTGCAGGGTCTGCCCTCAGCCAGGCGGACTTTGCCCTGACGGCGGCATTAACCCATCTTTCGGGCAAAATTGAAGAATTCTCTGATTTGCAGGCTTGGCCAAAACTTGCCGAGCTGCGGGCTTCGGGCGAGGCCTTGCATCCATTTAAAAGCAATCCGTTTGTCGAAGGCTAATAATGCGGGTTTCGAGTCCGCCAAGGAACGTGTAACGTCTGAGCCCATGTCCGAAGTTATTACCGATTCAAAAACCCTCCGCGCATTCTGCGAGTCTCTCGTTGATGAGGCGTACGTGACTGTGGATACGGAATTCATCCGCGAAAGCACATTCTGGCCGGAGTTGTGTCTGGTGCAGATCGCCGGAACAGAACAGGCCAAGGGGATAGATGCTCTGGCACCAGGCATTGATCTCAAGCCGTTGTTCGATTTGATGGCCAATACATCTGTGCTCAAGGTTTTTCATGCCGCCAGACAGGATCTTGAAATTTTCCTGCATCTCGCCGGTACGTTGCCAAAACCGATTTTTGACACGCAAGTTGCAGCCATGGTCTGTGGCTTCGGTGATTCTGTAGGTTATGAAAATCTTATCAGTAAATTGACCAATGCAACGATCGATAAAGGATCGCGGTTCACGGATTGGAAACTGCGTCCGCTAAGCGACAAGCAAATCAAATATGCGCTGGCGGATGTCACGCATCTCAGGCCGGCATATGAAATCCTTGCCGGCAAGCTGGAACTGTCCGGGCGGCAATCATGGGTTACGGCAGAGATGAAAATTCTCGAAGACCCGAAAACCTATCTGGTCGATCCCGATGAGGCATATCTGCGGATCAAAACGCGCGGTGCCAAAGGTCGGCAGTTATCCGTTTTACGCGCCGTTGCCGCATGGCGTGAACGAGAAGCACAAAACAGGGATATGCCACGGTCTCGCGTATTGCGCGATGAAGCCTTGCTGGAAATTTCCCACCGTATACCAAAGTCGGTAGATGAGCTGGCCATGACGCGCGGTCTTGGTCGTCGTCTCGCTGAAGGCTCGTCCGGAGAATCCCTGTTGAAGGCAATTCTGGTGGGGGCGGATGCGCCTAAATCCGAATGGCCAAGTACCCCTGCAAAAGTCGATCTGCCGCCCTGGACCGCTGCGGCAGCGGATTTGCTCAAGGTATTGTTAAAAATGAAATGCGCTGAAGCCGACGTGGCGACCAAGCTGGTTGCAAACGCTGCAGATGTCGAACTGATAGCGGCGTTTGGTGAAAAAGCCGATGTGCCGGCGATCAAAGGCTGGAGACTGAGTGTCTTTGGCGAAGATGCGCTTCGTCTCAGGCGTGGTGATATCTTTCTGGCCCTGGCCGGTGACCGTGTCGTGATTAAGGAAAATCCGACATTAACCGCGGACGAAAAGCCTCTGCTAAGCGCGAGTGCGAATTAATATTTCGAAATTGAACCGCCGACCCCCAGGCTTTTACAAAGCCCGCGGAACCGTCGGTCAACGGTTTCCGACTGAAAGACACGGCTATACCCCGGCAGATGCAATATCAGTTTCTTTTCTTTGCGCTCAAGGTTCGTCAACGACAGCAATCCCGGCGCTGAACCTGATAACGTGTGCGCAAGCCTGATGGCACGGCCAATGCTGTCAACTTTTCCGAGTTGCTCGGGATCCAGCAGGGTCCGAACGTCATTGACGACCTTGGCATTCGGATCACCGTTATAGCGAACGAATACGGTTGCTGCGATGAACACGCGGTCGGCATGCGACAGCCCTGCAAATGGCAGACGAAGGGCCCTGTAGAATGAATGCTCTGCCCGGTAATCCGGGTGCTCGTTCCAGCCGATGTCGGACAGCAGGCACGATGCCAGTATTCGGCGAACATCCTCTTCGTTGGATTCGGGAAACAGGGGACTGACCCAATTGGCGACTTCGGCACCATTCAGCGAAAAGCGACCGGTTCGTTCTGCAAGGGTTTCTGCCCCGGCGATCAGGGGGTCCTGGTGGCGCATCTCTTCGGGCAGGTGTTGAAGCATCTGGCCTTCGCGCATACCAAAGCCGGAAAACACGACATGCGAAGCTTTTGTCACTTCTATCAGGCTGCCCAGCACTTCGGTTGCGTACGGAACGCTTTTTACCCGAGAAGGCGGCAGTGTCGATATTTTTCGAAGCGTGCTGCTACTGAGGCCTGACATCAGTCGAGACAGGCTAAGCGCTTCATCGGCACGCATAGTAAAATTATCGACGACATGCAGCGGATAGTTCATCTGTTCGATAAAAATACGGGCGATTGCACGCATGACGCCGCCCGTCAGATACAGGTTCTTGCCGGGCGGTTGCTCCAGCCATTTAGCCGCTGAAAAATGTTCCGCGATAATGACACGAGCTTTGGAAATACTGTTCTCGGCCATTTCCTGCAGCCGCAGATGGCCAAGCGGCATGGTGCCATATGATTTGCATTGACCCTTTTCAAGGCAGACCAGATCAAGTGACCCGCCGCCCAGATCGCCCATAATGCCATCGGCTTTTGGCACGCCGACAATCAGGCCGAGCGCTGAAAGCTCGGCTTCTTCAGAGCCGCTGAGGACGCAGACGTCGATGTTGAATTCTGTTTCTATTTGTTGGACGAAAATCGCACCATCCGTTGCATCGCGAACGGCTGCCGTCGCGATCAAATCCAGTTTTTCAACGCCCATGGCCTGAGACAGGCGAACAAACCTGCGCAGGGAGTTGATGGCTTTTTTGACACCGTTTGGCGAGAGCGTGCCGGTCTTCGACATGCCTTCAACCAGTCGGCATTCGGCTTTCTCGTTGAACATCGGGACCGGCATGCGATCCGGCACGTCATAAACAACAAGACGCACTGTGTTCGAGCCGATATCGACGATGCCGATCCGACCGGAAACAGTTATCAAATCCGTATGCATGCGCAGTGCTTTCTCAGTCACAACGTGATCCTAAGACCTGAAATGGGGGCGTCAATGATTGGTGGTGTATATCAGGCTGCCAACGGTTGATTGGTTGAGTTCGGACGCGTTCTTAGCCGACGTTAAGCGCTGAACCGCGTCCCGACAAGCTCGGGTTGGTCATAAAATATTCCTGGGCAGATAAACCTTCGCCAATGGCGACCCTGTTAAACGAGCCATCCGGTTGCATTATCCAGCTTTGCGCCTGATCGCGCAGATTTGCGACGAGAATTTCTTCGACAACCTGCTTGTGCACGGTGGGATTTTCTATCGGCACCAGCGTTTCAACACGTCGATTGAGGTTCCTGGGCATTAAATCTGCTGAGGCAATAAACACCTTGGCCGACGAAGACGGCAGTTTATTGCCGTTTGCAAAACAATAGATTCGCGAATGCTCGAGGAATCGGCCAACAATGCTTTTGACACGGATGTTTTCGCTCATGCCTTTGATGCCGGGGCGGAGACAGCAGATACCGCGAATGATGAAATCGATTTGAACACCCGCATTGGAAGCTTCGTAAAATTTTTCAATCAGTTCAGGATCCACCAGCGAATTCATCTTCATCCAGATCGCCGCCGGTTTTCCGGCCTTGGCGTTCTTTATTTCGACATCCACCAGCCTTTCCAGGGTTCCACGGAGCGTTAGCGGCGAAAACGAGAGCTTTTCCATCTGCGCCGGCTGTGCGTAACCGGTCATGTAGTTCAAAAGTCTGGCGGCGTCGCGACACAAAGCCGGGTCGCATGTGAAAAAGGACAGATCGGTGTAAATTTTAGCCGTGATCGGGTGATAGTTCCCGGTGCCAAAATGAACATACGATTTGAGGGTCTGACCTTCGCGGCGGACGATCAGATTGACCTTGGCATGGATTTTTTTGTCGACGAAGCCATACACAACCTGAGCACCGGCGCGTTCCAGATCGCGAGCCCAGCGAATATTAGCTTCTTCGTCGAAACGGGCTTTCAGTTCAACCATGGCCGTGACCGACTTGCCGGCTTCGGCGGCTTCGATCAGGGCGGCAACGATGGGCGAATCATTTGATGTCCGGTACAGGGTCTGCTTGATCGCCACCACATCAGGGTCGCGTGCGGCCTGTCGAACGAACTGCACAACAACGTCGAAGCTTTCATAAGGGTGATGGACGATAATGTCTTTTTTGGAGATCGCCGCAAACACATCACCGCCAAAGTCACGAATGCGTTCTGGGAAACGAGCGTTGAACGGCGTGAAAAGGAGATCCGGACGCTCGCTTAAAATCAGCTGCTTGGTATCTGAAAGGCCGAGAGGGCCTTCCAAAGGCATGGCCACACCGGATTCCGCGCCCATTTCACCGATAATCATTTGTTGCAGCTGCTGCGGCATGTCGGCATTGAAAGTCAGGCGAATAACAGACCCGCGACGGCGGCGCTTAAGGGCGCTTTCAAAGGTCCGGACGAGATCTTCCGCTTCTTCGTCAATTTCCATTTCACTGTCGCGAATGACGCGGAAGGCACCATTTTCAACGATTGAAAAATCCGGAAACAGCTTGTCGATGAAAAGCAGGACCCAGTCTTCAAGCGCTAAAAACCGGATTGATGGTCCGGGCAGGCGTACATAACGTTCAAGCTGCGGGGGTATAGGCAGCAAGGCGCGCAGGTGTTCGTCAAAGTCGCGATGCGCAAGCAGGATGACCAGCGAAAATCCGAAATTCGGAATGAAAGGGAAGGGGTGTGCAGGATCGACGGCAAGCGGGGTCAGTACCGGAAAAACATGTTCCATGAACTGTTGCTCAAGCCATACAAGATCCTCACTGGACACTTCATCGCGGTTCAGGACGAATATATCCTTGGTGCGTAATTCCTGACGCAGCCTGCCCCAGATCGCATGCTGTTCAAGCATAACGGACTGGGCGTGCTTTTGTATCGCTTCGATCTGTTGAGTCGGTGTCAGCCCGTCGTCGCTGGCTTGGGTGACGCCGGCACGAATCTGGCCGCGAATACCGGCCACGCGGACCATGAAAAATTCATCGAGGTTGGCCGCTGAAATGGACAGAAACCGCAATCGTTCAAGCAAGGGGTGTGCCTTGTTTTCGGCTTCTTCCAGTACGCGCGTGTTGAACGCCAGCCAGGATATTTCGCGGTTCAGTAGTCGAGATTCATTGTTTGCCACGGCTTCAGGCGCGACGGACGTTGACTTGTCCGGCGACTTTGCAGTTTCGCGTGTCTCTGACTGGTGTATGATTTCATCCATGCTCATGGCCGATTATATGCCTAAAACCAAACTCATGATACCAGTCTCGTCCAATTCCTGTCACTGCATGGAATGTGACAGTTTTAAAACCGGTATCAGCGGTATTGCGCGGTTGTTAACGCCCGCGGCACGCACTAATCCCATGGTCATAGATTGTGGGATCGCGCTAAAATACCGCTCACTGCATTTATGTTAAAAGTGAAGCGATCTTATGAAAGCCATTTTATCCGCTCTGTTCGCCTGCATGGTGTTTTTCGCAACACCGGCAACGGCCAGTATAACGGTGGCAGATTACATGGCGTTGCGGGCTGAAGCAAAAGCCGGCAACAAGGGGGCCGAGGCACGCTGGCGTTATTATATCATCGGTCTGATGGATGGCATTCAGGCCGTCCAGGCACCGGCAGCAGCGGCTGGCGCCAAATTGCATTTCTGCATGTCCGATTCCCTGCCGATGTCGCCGAAGTTCCTTGATGCCTTCATTGAAGAGGCAATCGCGCGTCTCAGCGCCAAAGGCGTTCTGAAGGACCGCATCGAACAACCGATGGCGGTTCTCGTCGCCCTTGAGCTGAGAAACGCTTTCCCCTGTCAATAACGGCTTCTAAAGGGTCCCCGGGTAGTTGCCCCCATCGATCAGGCAGTTCTGGCCGGTGATATAGCCGGCCTGTGCGGAACACAGATAAGCACAGTATTCGCCGAACTCTGCCGGGTCGCCGAGGCGTCCTGCGGGAATGTTGGCGGCGCGCTTTTTGGCCATTTCTTCCAGCGTCAGACCTTCCTGATCGGCATGAACTTTCAAATTCGTGATTAGCCGGTCCGTGTAAAACGCCCCGGGCAGCAGGCCGTTGATGGTGACGTTATGAAGTACGGTCTTGCGTGCCAGTCCGGCGACAAATCCGGTCAGCCCGGCCCGCGCGCCGTTTGACAAGCCGAGGATATCGATCGGCGCCTTGACCGCACTTGAGGTGATGTTGACGACGCGGCCGAATTTTCTGGCGATCATGCCATCGACTGTCGCCTTGATCAGAAAAATCGGCGTCAGCATGTTTGCATCAACGGCCTTGATCCACTCATCGCGACCCCAGTTGCGGAAATCGCCGGGCGGTGGGCCGCCGGCATTGTTGATCAGGATATCCGGCTCCGGGCAGGCCTTGAGCACCATGGCGCGGCCTTCCTCAGACGTGATGTCGCAGGCAATCGTCTTGACCGAACCGCCGCCAAGGGCACGCAATTCGGTAGCCGTTGCTTCCAGTGTCTCTGCTGTTCTGGCGCAGATCGTTACATCGACACCTTCGCGGACCAGTGATGTCGCGCAGGCCTTGCCGAGCCCTTTCGAAGCGGCGCAAACGATGGCTTTTTTGCCTGCGATTCCCAAATCCATTTAAATTCTCCCGTTACTGATAAAAATACGTGCCCACTCTATGGCCTCAAAAACCGCGGTCAAGCGGGTCATTCGAAGCGTCATTATTTTGTCACTTGAGTTTGTATGTAGTGAGGCGAAAGTCGAATTACATCAACTGCAGGGGTATGAATGTGCGCATAGCAATCGCCACCGACGCCTGGTACCCGCAACCGAACGGTGTTGTTCGAGTCGTCGGCACGGTTCGCGATAAGCTGGTTGCCAGAGGCCATGACGTTATGGTGATGTCGCCCGATCAGTTCCGCACCATCCCGTGTCCGACGTATTCCGAGATCAGGCTGGCGCTAATGCCTGCACGGAAAGTTGCCCGCTGGTTACAGGACGTAAGGCCGGATGCCGTTCACATTGCAACCGAGGGGCCGATAGGCAGCGCCGCCAGAACCTTTTGTCTGAAGCATGGCTGGCCGTTTTCATCGGCGTTTCATACCAAGTTTCCGGAATACGTACAGGCGCGCACCGGGTTGCCTCTGGACTGGCTCTACAGCGGTGCCAGAAAATTCCATGCTCCTTCGGGAGCCGTGATGATCCCGGCACCGGCGGTTTATCGCGAGCTTGAAGGGCGAGGGTTCACTAATCTCAAACTCTGGTCGCACGGCGTCGATACCGACGTCTTCAAACCGATGGCCAAGGACTATCTGGATTTGCCGCGCCCGATCTTTATGTTTATCGGCAGGGTGACCGTCGACAAGAACTTACCTGCATTCCTGGACTGTAAGCTGCCCGGCAGCAAAGTCGTCGTCGGCAGCGGACCGGCGCGCGAGCCGTTGATGAAGAAATATCCGGAAACGCCGTTCTATATCGCCGCAGACGATGCCGAACTGGCGCGTTATTACAACGCAGCCGATGCCTTCGTGTTTCCGTCCAGAACCGATACGTTCGGGCTGGTGATGCTGGAAGCACTGGCCTGTGGAGTGCCGGTGGCGGCATTTCCGGTAACCGGACCACTTGACGTGATCGGCTCTGAAGGGCCGGGTGTGCTTGATGAGGATCTGGCAAAAGCGGCGGTGCAGGCGCTCGATATCTCGCCGGACTTATGCCGTGAATGGGCGTTGGGGTTTTCGTGGGAACAGGTTGCCGATCAGTTCATCGATTATTTGCAGCCGCTCAATCCGGGAACGGCAATCGCTGATCCGGTTGAAGGACTGCGCGTGCAAGCGGCACGGTAATCCTGCGTTTGTCTTCCAGGGCCTTCTTGTCCGCTGCCGCGACGAATTTCTGAATGGCAGAAAAGGTTCGCTCAATGCGCGGCACAACGTACTGCAGCACCGTGTCATCAATGGCGATTTGACGGTCGGCAAACAGCTTGACGAGAATGGTCGTGAGCAGCGTGTCGTCCGGCTCGGAAATTTCTACGGTTGGCACGCTGCGCAGTCTGGATGTTAGATCGGCCAACCGGAGCTGCCAGCGTGATGCCGGCGATCCTGCTGTGAGCAATAACATGGTGCCGTTTGTCCTGGCCTGATTGTACAAATGAAACAGGGCTTCTTCTGCAACGGCATGTCCGGCCAGAACGTCGGCATCTTCAATGACCACTGCGGCAGCATCCGGCAAGACCGGTACGGCATCATCAAGCAAGGACGAAGCCTGCAATTCAACGGCCTTGGCTTTTGCCATAAAAACACGCGACAGATGGGTTTTGCCCGATCCGGACGGACCACTGATAATCAGTGCATGGGACGGCCAATTCGGAAACCGGTCAATCCAGCCGACGGCTTCGTTGTTGCAGGGCGCTACGAGAAAATCTTCCTCGCCGAGGGCCGGCCTGTGATCAAGATCGAAAGCAAGCTGTCTGGGACTCACTTTTCCACCGGACGCTTTTTACTGGTGCCGTGATAAAGATCGCTTTCAAGATACTGTTCGAGTGCAAACCGAACCAGTACACCCGAAACCGCTGCGACCGGCAGGGCTATCAGGACGCCGGACAAACCGAACAGTGACCCGCCAGCCAGCATCGCGAAAATGATCCAGATCGGTGATAGTCCGACCCGACCACCAACCAGTTTCGGGGTCAGGAAGTAGCTTTCAAGAGTTTGCCCGGTAATGAATACCGCCGCGACAATCAGGATCGACACCCAGTCCTGATGGAATTGCGCAATCGCAAGACCGACGCCGATGATGAAGCTGACGGCAGCACCGATATAAGGAATGACGGCCAGAGCGCCGGCGGCGATGCCGATCAGCAGTCCGGCATTCAACCCGGCGAGGGTCAGGCCAACAGCATATATGACGGCCAGAACCAGACAGACACTGGCTTGTCCGCGGACAAACCCGGCCAGGGTCTCGTCGATTTTGCGGACCTGCATGCGGATCGTATCGGCAGAATGGCGTGGCAGCCAACCATCGGCCTTTTTGATGATCGCATCCCAGTCGCGGAGCAGGTAGAATGCGACCAGTGGCGAAATCAGAATCAATGATAACAGGTTGAGTACGGCAAGGCCGCCACTCCACACCTGAGCGATAAAGCTTGATAACCACTTGAATACGGTCCCGGCATAGTTGCCCGCTGCCTGTTTCAATTCATTCATCGTATCCGAGGTGAAATCAGCACGCAGCTGTTCCATCAGTGGCTTCATGAGTTCCTGAAAGCGGTCGATCAGGGCAGGGATAAGTTTGATGGCTGCGACGATCTGATTTTGCAGTAATGGAAAAATCAGAACGACGATGCCGATGGCGACAATAAAGAACCCCAGCAGGATCAGCACCGTGGCAATGGTTCGCGACATCCCCATGCGTTCCAGGCGATCTGCCAGCGGATCAAAGAAATAGGCGATGGAAATGCCAACGAAAAACGGCAGCAGAACATCACTGAGAAAATGCAATAGCATCCCGGCTGCGAAAAGCACGGTAAGCCAAATCAGAATGCGTTGCTCACGGCTCATGGTTCGTTCTCACTTCGATCTTTCGATGCATGCTCGAAAACATGCGCACGGTAGGTCCAGATGTAAACGTAAGCAGTTCCCGATGCCAGCGTCGTCGCCAATACAGCGAAGCAAAGCAAGGTTATCATGGGATCGGCGGGGAAAGTAAACATGTCCGGTGCCATCACGGCGAGGACCAGTAGAATCTGCATGACGGTATTCAGTTTGCTGATTTTCAGGGGTTCCATGCTCAGATCACCGGTCAGTTTATCAAACAGCAAAGCGCCGCCGACAATCAGGGCATCGCGTGATACGACGCAAATAACAATCCATGCCGGCAATAATCCCTTGCTGCCGAGGGCAATGAACGCGCTGACCAGCAGTGCCTTGTCGGCAATCGGATCGAGGTGAGCGCCAAGGTTCGTCTGCATGTTGAACTGTTTTGCAATGATGCCATCAAGGGCATCGCTGATCGCAGCCACCAGAAACAGCCAGAATGCAGAATCGAAATGCCCTTGAAGCAAAAGCCAGACGAATATTGGCACCGACAACAGTCGGGCCAGGGTTATGGAATTTGGAATGTTCATGGCTAGCAGACGGCGGCGCGTCAGGTCTTTGGCGGCTGGAAAACACCAATCGGCATGATAATCCATTCACCGCCTTCCTGCAGCATCGACAGGTTCGCCTGTTCGAGCGCAGTCGACAGATGATCGGCTTCTCCGACGAAGTGGATATTGACCCGCACCTGATCGCGCGACATCAGGACGATTTCAGCCTCGCGGATAATCCCGACCTGTGCCAGTTGGTTGCGGATGGCGAGCCAGTCTTTCAGACCGGTAATCGGTACGGTAACGGCCATAATCCCGGTGCCTGCCTGAGAAATCAGATTGCGCTTTTTCCATAAATTTTCAATCCGGCGGACGGTCGCTTCCATGACACGTGTCATCATGGCATCCAGAGGCTCCGCTTCTTTCTGTGGATACACGACGGTTCTGGATTCGACCGGGATCGGATCGCTCGGGCGCGAAAGCGTAACCGTTGCCAGCTGTTTGTTGGTCGCCGGGTCTATGGTCAGATTGTAATGCGCAACGATAGTGCCGTTTGCACCATAGCGTTCGGCAATGACGCCCAGACGTTTCGGGTCACCGGCCATGGCTTCGGTTACGCCAACGGTGGAAATATCCTGCAAATCACCTATAGGGACGACCAGAGGGACCAGCCCTGCAGGGGTGACGCGGCTGCTCCAGGCCTGACGCCAGGGATTGGGTTCGTCCCACAAAACCAGATTCGCGCCGACTTCGTAGACCGGCAAAACGACCATCGGTTTTGAAGGGGTTTCTGCGAACGGCACATTGTAATCGCGTAACAGCTTGCGGATGGCGTCGGCTTTGAAGCGATAATTCAACCTGGCTATGTAGCGAACACTGGAAACCTTTTCCCGGGCGACGGAAAAATCACTGACGTAGGGGGCAATTTCGGTGCCACTGAATTCGGGTATGCGTTCTTGGTCTTCGGTCAGGGTCAATTTCGCAATAAGGACGTAAAATGCCCGTCGTTCGGCCTCCGCCAGAGCCTGTTTTCGGGCGTCCGCAGCGGTTGCGGCTTTGACGTCAACGCCGATATCCTGAACCTCAAAGACGTCTGCTGTGGCAATTTGCGCTGGTAAGCCAAGGGCAGCAGCGATAAACAGCGCAGCCAGAACACGCTTGAGGGTGAATGATACGTTTAAAGGTGCTAACGGCATGGGGCTAATATCTCTCATAACGATGAGGCCTCTCAAGTCCCGTTGGGACGTGTTGCCACTTGTTGTCTTTGGGGCCTGCGCGTAATTTAGCACACTAACGCCAAGGAGAAAGACCATTACCAAACCGACCGACATTAAGGATGCAAAACCCGCAGCCGGGCTGAGCTACAAGGATGCCGGGGTCGATATCGATGCCGGCAATGAACTGGTCCGGCGCATTGGCCCGCTTGCAGCGAAAACCGCACGCGCCGGCGTCGTTTCGGATCTCGGCGGGTTTGGGGCGCTGTTTGATGTCGCCAAGGCGGGCTACAAGGACCCGATTCTTGTTTCCGGTACCGATGGCGTCGGCACCAAGCTGATCCTTGCCATAGAAAGCGGCCATCACGATACCATCGGGATCGATCTCGTCGCCATGTGTGCCAACGATCTGGTCGTACAGGGTGCTGAGCCATTGTTTTTTCTGGATTATTTTGCTTCCGGCAAGCTCGATGTCGGCGTTGCACAGGCAGTCGTCAGCGGTATTGCCGAGGGTTGCTTGCAGGCAGGCGCTGCCCTGATCGGCGGCGAAACCGCAGAAATGCCGGGGATGTACGGTGCCGATCACTATGATCTGGCGGGATTCTGCGTCGGCGCGGTTGAGCGGGCCGATATCCTGCCCCGCCCGGATGTTGCCGCCGGCGATGTCATTCTGGGCCTGATGTCGAGCGGCGTGCATTCCAACGGCTTTTCGCTGGTTCGCAAGGTGGTTGAGAGGGCCGGACTGGGCTGGCTGGATCCGTCGCCCTTTGCGGCCGGTAAAACCGTTGCCAGAGGGTTTTTGACGCCGACCCGCATGTACGTGAAGCCTTGCCTGGCGGCGATTAAAGCCGGTGGTGTTAAGGCTTTGGCGCATATTACCGGCGGTGGGCTGGTGGAAAACCTGCCCCGCGTGCTGCCGGATGGTATGGGGGCGCTGATTAACGCTTCTGCATGGCCGGGCCTATCGGTATTCACCTGGCTGAAAAATGCCGGAAATATCAAAAACGAAGAAATGTTCCGTGCCTTCAATGCCGGTATCGGCATGGTTGTCGTGACCTCACCGGCGGATGCGGAAGCCGTCATGCGCGCCCTCAGTGAAGCCGGTGAACAGGTTCATAACATCGGCATCATTACGGAAACGGCAGATGATGAGCGCGTGATCATCGAGAACGGCGATTCCTTATGGCGCGGATGAAGATCGCCATTCTGGTTTCCGGTCGAGGATCGAATATGCAGGCGATTCTCGAAGCCGCTGCGGCAAAGGACTTTCCTGCCGAAGTTGCCGTGGTCATTTCGAATATTGAAGGCGCGCCGGCGCTGGACCGGGCCAGCGCTGCCGGGGTTAAAACCGTAACGGTTCCGCACAGTGATTATCCTGACCGCGAAAGCTTTGATCGCCGTGTCACTGATGAAATCATGGCCGCCGGGTGTGATCTCGTCGTTCTGGCCGGTTTCATGCGCCTGTTGAGCAAGGAATTCTGCGAACAGTGGGCTGACCGCCTGATCAACATTCATCCGTCGCTGCTGCCGTCTTTCAAGGGACTTGATGTGCACGAACGGATGATCGCGGCGGGGGTCCGGTTCGGCGGTTGTACGGTGCATTACGTACGTTTCGAAATGGATACCGGGCCAATCATTGTCCAGGCCGCTGTGCCGGTTCATCCGGGAGACGATGCCGACAAGCTGGCGGCCAAAATCCTTGAACAGGAACACGTTATCTACCCGCTCGCCGTCAAATGGATTGCCGAGGGCCGGGTCCGGATAAACGGTGAAACAACGCGCATTTCCGGGGTTAAATCGCCCGATAGCGCGCTGATCAATTTTCAGGAATAAAAAAAGCCCCGTCCAGCGAACGGGGCTTTTAAATATTCGGTGCGCTTACGCTCAGCCGACGATTTCGGTTTCCGCAAAGAAGAACGAAATCTCGATGGCGGCGTTCTCGGGAGAATCCGAACCGTGAACCGAATTGGCTTCAACGTCTTCGGCGAAATCCTTGCGGATCGTGCCGTCTTCGGCGTTGGCCGGATTGGTCGCGCCCATGATTTCGCGATTCTTGGTGATGGCTTTTTCACCTTGCAGAACCTGCACAACAACGGGGCCTGAGGTCATGAAATCGCAAAGACCACTGAAGAACGAGCGTTCTTTATGCACGCCGTAAAAGGATTCGGCCTGTGCACGGGTCAGCTGGATGCGTTTTTGCGCGATAATGCGCAGCCCGTTTTCTTCAAAACGTGCGTTGATCTTGCCCGTAAGATTGCGTCTGGTAGCGTCTGGTTTAATGATCGAGAGTGTCCGTTCTACGGCCATGTCCCGCTCCTAATTCTGTTTCGGTTAAAGCTTCTAACAAATACGCCGGCAAAAAATCCGGTAACAAAAAGAAAGCCCCTCATGAGGAGCGGGCGGGTTATAACGGTCTGCTGACGGGGTGGCAACCCCATAAAGATGAAATCACATACAGTCAAAAAAGGGTATTTTCTATGATTATCGACCACCGCACCTACACAATTGCTCACGGCCGCAACAAGGAATATCTGCAACTGTTCGAAGCCGAGGCATTGCCGGTTCAATTGAAGCATATCGGCAATCTGATTGCTTATTTCACGACGGCAGTCGGACCTGTAAACGAGGTAGTGCATCTTTGGGGATACGAGGATTTTGCCGACATGGAACGCCGTCGAAAGGCCCGCGACGCGGACCCGGCTTGGGCTGAATACAAGCGGAAATCAGCCGGCATGCTCACCAATCAGGTCAACAAAATCCTCACGCCGGCGAGTTTTTCACCCCTGAAATAAGGGATATTTATCCCCTGAGTCGCGCCAGGTCGTCACCATATCCGGCGGCGTCAACGTGGATATCGATGAGCTTCAGGCCGGGCTTTTTCAGTGCCGCCCTGAGCTCGTCAGGCGTTGTCGCGCGCTCACCCTGCCAGCCATAAGCTTTGGCAATAGCGGCAAAATCAACGTCAGGGTAGCGAACGCCGAGGCTGGGTCTTTGCTGGCGTTGCTGTTTGATGTCGATCAGCGACAGCGCACTGTCGTTCATTACGCAGACCGTCAGATCCAGTCCTAGCTCCTTGGCGGTGGCCATTTCGCCGATACACATCGACATGCCGCCGTCACCGGTTACGGCAACAACCGGGGTCGTTTTATCCGTCAGCGCCGAGGCGATGGCGGCCGGCAGGGCGTAGCCCATGGTCGACAGACCGTTTGATTTGAGAATCCCGAAGGGGCGCGTTGCCGGCCAGCGGCCGATGGTCGCAAACATGTGCGCACCGGCATCGACCGTTATTCGCGTTCCGTGATCGAGAACTTCGCTCAACACATTGATGGCGCGCGCCGTATTGAATCCGCCGTGCTGCGGCTGGTATATCGCATCCTTGATGGCTTTCAACTCGGCAAGAGCAGCATCCGTCCATGGCTTGGCGGTCATGACTGCCGACAAGGTTTTGAGCAGGCTGTCGAGCGGTCCGGTCAGCCGGATATCGATTGGCACGCGCGGATTCTCCGGTGTGCCTTCTGTCAAAAGCAGAACCGGCGGGCAATCCGCAGGCCAGCTGCCCGGGATGAATTCGATCGGGTCGAAACCGACACCGATGATCAGATCCGCTTTTTTCAGGATTCCCATTTCACCTGCGGCACCCGTGATCGGACCGACAAAATTTACCTGTTCGGCTGAAACTATGCCGCCGGCCTTATACGTAGTTACAACCGCGGCCCCCAGCTTCTCGGCAAAGGCCCGAACCTCGGGGGCATAATGGCGCGCTTCCAGCCCGACGATCAGAATGGGGTGTTTACAGGCATCGATCATCGTTTGAGCGGCCTCGATATCGGCCCTGGTGGATTTCGCCGGTAGCGGGTACTGAGCCGGAACAAAAGCCACGGCCGCTGCGGCCGCATCCCCGGCAGTCATTTCGACCATCACCGGTCCTTCGGGGGCCGCCGTCGCCGTCGTCAGCAACTGGTCAAGGTCTGCGGCACCGTTCTCGGCTTGCAGATGCGCTGTGCCGCGTGTGATCGGCTGATAAAGCGCCTGCTGGTTGAAGTGCTGGTGCAGACTGGACGCCGGACCATCAATGAACAGGACCATTGGTGAGCGCTCGAGGCTGGCATAGGCGACACCGTTGGTTGCGCTGGAGGCGCCGGGACCGACGCCGACCAGCACCGCGCCAGGCGCTCCTGTCAGCTCGCCGGTGACCGCAGCCATGATCGTTGCCGCCGCTTCGGTGCGGTTCAGCGTAAAAGGGATGCCGACCCTGGCAGCCGCATCGATCAGATCAAGGCTGGATCCACCCCCGGGTATGCCGAAAATTCGTTCGACTTTATGCGCAACCAGAACCGCAGCAATTTCTTCAGCGAGTGTCGTCATCAGATATTTCCAAATTTCTTCATGGCATCAGAGAATCGCATGCCGTCGCGAATCGCAGCGGCAGCTTTTTCATCTTCACGGGTAAAGGCTTCGGCAAGTTCTATGACTTTTTTCACCGAACCGGCGGGAATCGCCAAAATGCCGGTGTCATCGGCAACGATCCAGTCACCGGGGTTAATCGTGACGCCATCGACGACAATGGTCGAGCCGATGTCGGCGACATTCAGCCGGCACCGTCCGGTGGTCGGGATCAGATGCCGGGAAAATACGGAAAATCCGGCAGCGACGGTTTCGTCGGCATCACGGGCGCCGCCATCAATGGCGATTCCGGCGATCCCTTTGACGCTGGCAGCCAATGAAGCCATCCCGCCCCATGTTGAATAGGGGACGCCGTCGGCAGCAACAACAATCACGTCACCGCTTGAGGCCGCGTCAATCATTGCGCCAACCCGAAAGTCTTCGGATCTGAATGTGCCGAACGGGCCGCTTTCCTCGCGAACCGTAACGGCAGGGCCAGCAAAACGCATGCCCGGCGCGACCGGCTTCAGATTGACCATCGTGCACCCCATGCACTCTGCCCGGTCCAGTGCATTGGCAAGGGTCGATGTTGCCAGCGCTTTCAATCTGCGGGCGAGGTTGGCGTTATCATTGTCCATTGTTCAATCCCCATTGAGCTTAAAGGCAAAGGAATACTAGCGTTCCCAAGCTAAGCGACAAGCACCGTTCTTTGCTTGATCAATTTTGTAAAAGCTGGAAAGTGCCCTTTATATAAAACCAGGCAAAAGCAAATTCCGGCGGAGTTGGCTTAAGCCTTCAAGGGGGAAACATGCGCCGTACTTTTGTACCGCTATGGCTTGGTTCTGCGTCCAAGCCGCACGCCGGGACATTTGTTATATTGTTTGCCATTGAGGCATGGTCACGGGCGACTTTGATCACTGTGGTGCCGCTTCAGGCGCTGAAGTTGCTGGGCAATGCGCAAACCGTCAGTGTCGTTTACTTCGCCGTTTCCCTTATTGGTCTGATTTCAACGATGATCATCCCGGTCGTTGTGTATCAAATCAGACGCCGCTGGGCGTTCAGCCTCGGCGGCTTGCTGATGATGGTATCGCTTTGGTTTTATGCGGCCGGAAACCCAACCATGTTTGCAATCGGGCTGGCCACTCAGGTTGTTGCAACGGCTTTTCTTGAAATCGTGATGAACCTGTTCGTGCTCGATCATGTCCCCAGATCCGAGATCACCAGGTTTGAGCCCCGTCGCCTGGTGTTTGTTGCAGCGCCCTTTACGTTTGGTCCATGGCTCGGCGTCTGGCTTGCAGAAACCGTGTCGCCACAGATGACATTTTTGTTGGTCGCACTTTTTGTTGCAGCTTTGATGGTGTTCTTCTGGTTTCTCAGGCTAACGGACAACAAGGCGGTGACGATGCCGCTGAAACCGCCACCGAATCCGATACGATATCTGCCGCGATTTTTTAAGCAGCCGCGTTTGCGCCTGGCCTGGGTCCTGGCCACCGGGCGATCTTCGTGGTGGATGATGTTCTTCGTATATGCGCCGATCTATCTGTCGACCAGCGGCTATTCAGCGCAAGTGACGGGGATGATTATTTCAATCAGCCTTGGTTCGTTGTTTTTGGCAGGCATCTGGGGGGCCATCGGCCGAAAATACGGTATGCGCTTCATTCTGATATCCGGGTATTCGCTGGCCGGTGCCTTGACGATCATGATCGCCATATTCCAGGACTGGCCACTGCTTGCGCTCTTGCTGGTGGTTGCTTCCGCATTTGCGTCGTCACTGGTTGACGGGGCAGGAAACATACCGTTTTTGCGCTCCGTGCATCCCTACGAGCGCGCCGAGATGACATCGGTCTTTGTCACTTACCGGCATACCGCGCAGTTGGTGACGCCGGGTGTGTTTTCACTGGTGCTGGGCGTGTTCGCGCTGCCGGCGGTATTCGTAGTTGGCGGGACATGCTTCCTGAGTATGGCCTGGCTTGCGCGGTATCTGCCGAAGAAACTCTGAGGGTGATTAGGGTTTCGGGTAACGCCGCCGCGCCCAGCGGAAATAGGCAATCATGTAAACCAGCGCGAAAACAAACCAGACCACACCCCACCACAGAACAAACAGTGCCGTCGCCAGCACCACCAGCCATGTCGCCAGGATCGGTAACGCCAGCCAGCCGATAAAGGCCAGCCAGCGGATTGCGTGCGGGGGGCCGGGATTGGGCTTGCGTTCAATGACGATCATGATGTTCCGGGCCGTTTTTTCGTTAAAATTGAATAGCGCTGGGCTGCAGTGTATTCTTCTGTTCGCATTTAGCCATACTACGCCGGGAGCCGCCAATAATGCCGCCAAAATGTTATCGGAACCATCCTCAAGATATTACTGGCCTCACTGGTTCTTGGTTTTATCCTGAAATTTCTGGATATCAGTCCCAAGGATCTGCTCCTTAACTTCGGCGAAACCGTTCAGAAGGCTTTCGCCTGGGCAGGCGAATTCGTTGCGGGCAGCATTGAATACGTTCTGGTCGGCGCGGTTATAGTCGTGCCGATCTGGTTGATCGTCTTCCTGGTCGGCAAACTTAAAGGCAGGTAATCCTTCGATTACTCGCCCGCCATTCTCTTGCCCGACGTGCTTTCACCGGTAAATGCCGGTGCCACGGACCTGGAGACGCTGGCGTCCAGTTCTTCAAAATCGTGGTAGCCGATCACTTCATAGCTTTCGGCACGGGTCATCATCCGGTCTTCAAAGCCGGCAGTGCCGTCGTTTTCGCGGATGTGCTTGTACAGATCGCGCATGGCATATCCGGTGACCCGCATCGACGTCGCCGGCCAGATCACGATCTGATAGCCAAAGTCCTGGAACTGTTTGCCGGTATAATGCGGCGTGCGACCGAATTCGGTCATGTTGGCCATCCGGTAACCGGTGGTTTCCTGAGCAAAACGGCGGAATTCGCCTTCGCTGGCTAGACCGTCCGGGAAGACCACATCAGCCCCGGCTGCCTTGTACAGATTTGCCCGGTGGATTGCGGCATCCAGACCTTCAACACCGGCGGCGTCGGTGCGGGCGATAATCACGAGATCACGCGCCGCTTTCTTTGCTGCAGCAATTTTTGCTGCGGCTTCTTCAGCCGGAATCAGTCGTTTGTCATTCAGATGGCCGCATTTTTTCGGCAACATCTGATCTTCGATGTGAACCGCAGCAGCGCCAGCCTGTTCAAGCTCGCGCACGGTCCGCATGGCGTTCAGGGTACCGCCATAGCCGACATCGCCGTCGACGATCAATGGCAGGTCGGTGGCCCGTGCAACCATCCGGGTAATGAAGCATAGCTCGTCCAGCATCATGATGCCGAGATCGGGCAGGCCGAGACTGGTGGTCACGGCGCCGCCGGAAATATAAAGGGTTTCAAAACCTTCCTGCATGGCAATGCGGGCGGCAAAGGGATTGTGCGTGCCGGGGACGCGGAGAATTTCATCACGGGCAAGAAGTTCGCGAAGCCGGACACCGGCAGGTTTGTCGTTACGGGTAGGACCTTCGAGCCACGTCATCGGTTGTCTCCATCCATTTTATAAGCAGGGTTGTTTGATTTATAGCGATTGCTTTCAGGACTGGCAAAGCCTCGCGAATATTATTTTCCTTGAATGAACGGGGCTCAGACATAATCTCTGTCAAAGCCGAACAATTCATCTATCGATAAAGATCGTCTGAAAACTGATCACTCACACCCGTATTTTTGCGGCAGAAAACTTTGGGGAAATACAATGACGCTCAAGCTGGCCATTCTCGACGACTACCAAAACGCAGCGTTGGGCTCAGCCGACTGGTCTGTCCTGAATGATGTCGAGATCACCGTCTTCGACAAGCATCTTGGATGGGATGAAGATGTCATTGCGAAGGCATTGATGCCCTTTGATGTGCTGGTCTGCATGCGTGAACGGACCCGTTTCCCAGCCTCGCAGATCGATAAGCTGCCAAACCTGAAGCATATCGTCACAACGGGTATGCGTAACTTTGCCATCGATACGGCGCATGCCCGGTCCAAAGGAATTCCGGTCTCCGGCACCGACATGCTGCCCTATCCGGCAGCGGAGCATGCCGTAGCGTTGATCATGGATCTTTACAAAAGAATCTCAAAAGAAGCCCGGGTCATGCAGGACGGTGGCTGGCAAGGATATGTGTCAGAAAGCCTGAATGGCCGGACCCTCGGCATTCTTGGCCTCGGCAAACTCGGCGCCCGTGTCGCCAAATTCGGGTTGGCGATGGAAATGGATGTGATTGCCTGGAGTCAGAACCTGACCGCAGAACGATGTGCAGAAGTCGGTGTCCGTCTGGTCGATCGGGACACCTTCTTCAAGACATCCGACGTTATTTCGATCCACATGATATTAAGTGACCGTTCGACCGGTCTGGTCGGGGCCAAAGACTTCAAGCAGATGAAAGCCAGCAGTTATCTGGTCAACACCTCGAGAGGTCCGATCGTTGACGAAGCGGCGCTGGTCAAAGCCTTGAGCAACGGCGAGATTGCCGGTGCCGGGCTTGATGTGTTCGATATCGAACCGCTGCCGGTCGATCATCCGCTGCGCAGTTTAAAGAATGCTGTGCTGACCGGTCACACCGGTTACGTCGTTAAGGAATTATATCAAATCGTATATGCGCAAGCTGTAGAAAACGTCAAATCCTGGATGGAGAACGCGCCGACCCGCGTGTTGAATGCCTTATGAACACCGCCCCTATACTCGTTGAACGCAATGGCGACATCGCCACGATTACGCTGAACAATCCGGCCAAACGGAACGCGCTTAGCCTGGCGGCTTGGCAGTCTCTTTCGGATGTTATCGCTAAACTGGATGCGGAACTGTCGCTTCGCTGCATCATTTTTCGCGGTGCCGGCGATGCGGCTTTTGCCGCCGGGGCGGATATCTCCGAATTTCCCGAGAGCCGGAATAACGCCGAACAGGCATACGAATATGGCGAGGCCACGGACAAGACGCTCAACCTCCTGCTTGCATGCCGCCATCCCAGTATTGCGATGATCCGAGGTGCGTGCACCGGGGGCGGTCTGGAAATTGCAGCCTGCTGCGATATGCGGATTGCCTCTGAAAACGCACGATTCGGGGTGCCGATCAAGCGAATCGGTCATGCATTCGCGCCCTCGGAAATGAAGCCGTTGCTGGATCTGGTCGGCAAGGCGCTGGTGCTGGAATTCCTCCTGGAAGGGCAGATTCTCGGTGCCGAAGCGGCCTTGCAACGCGGTCTCGTCAATCGTGTCGTGGCCGATGCCGATCTGGAAACGGAAGTCCTGGAAACGGCCGAGCGGATCGCCACCGGCGCGCCGCTGGCCGCACGCGCGACCAAGAAAGTCCTGAACCGTTTGCTGAATGATGCCGCACCGATCAGCGAAGCTGAAAAGCGGGACGCATATACGCCCTGTGACAGCGAAGATTACCGCGAAGGCTATCAGGCGTTCCTGGCGAAACGCACGCCGGTGTTTAAAGGGCGCTGAGCGGTCTGGGCGGCATGGCGGCGGTGAAGGTTGCAGACCAGATCGCCTGACCGTTCAGCATCGCTTCTTCGACCAGTGATTGATAGCTCGGCCACGGTGTCGACAATTTGCCTTCGACATCCGAGCCGTCAATGATCAGATTGCCTTCGAATTTTTTCGCAATGTGGCACATCTTGACGTTGTCACGCAGGCAGTAAAGGTGCGCCGTGCGGATGAAGCGATTGCGGGCGACGTCCAGCGATTTTCTCAACAACGCCGTCCCGATGCCCTGATTCTGGTATGACTTCTCGACAGTGATGGCCAGCTCGGCATCATACCGATAGTTTGACGGCATCAGGACGATGTCTGCGACACCGCGCAATACGCCATCAATGAAGCACCCGAGTTTGGTCGTTTTTGACCATTCGATCTTGTCGCAGTAATTCTGGATTGCCTCGTCATTGAGCATCCCGCAAAACCGCATTTTGCGGTCTTCGGGGGCCAGCCGTATCAGATGCGCTTCAAGGAGTTTTACTTCGGCAGGCCATACAATTCTGTACAGCATTTTGGGTTCATGGGCCGATGACATGGAATATCTCCAATGTTAAATAACGAAACGACATCTCCCCCAAAAAACTTACATCCTATACATATGCTGCAATGCACAATAAGCAAGCTATTAATTATGAATAATAAATCACAACTATGTTGCGTTGCGGGATATTTGTCAGTTTATTGCCAGGTGTTGGATTACGGTTCCGATCTTGATTTTGTTTTTTGATCGTGTACGCATCTTGCCTCCGGCAGGCCTGAGTGTTCAGGCTTCGCCAGTTAAACACATTACTTTATCCCCGAGTTCTGGAGAACCGTCATGACCGCTGCCGCCAAGTTGCAAGCCCTGCTGGATAAGCCCGGTATCATTACCGCGCCGGGCGTTTTTGACGCCATTTCGACACGCCTTGCCGAGCAGGCCGGATTCGATGCCGCCTTCATGAGCGGCTTCATGGTTTCGGCCGTGCGAATCGGCATGCCGGACACCGGTCTGATCAGCTATGCGGAAATGGCCGATCAGGGGCGCAATCTTTGCAACGCGGTCAATATTCCCGTGGTTGGTGACGGCGATACCGGCTTTGGTAACCCGATCAACGTCAAACGCACCGTTCAGGGTTACGCGCAAGCCGGCTTTGCCTGCGTGATGATCGAAGATCAGGTTTCACCGAAGCGTTGTGGTCACACCATCGGCAAACGGGTGGTTTCGTTCAATGAAGCGAAACAACATCTGCAGGCTGCCGTCGATGCACGCGAAGAAGTTCGCGATCGTGGAGGTGATATCCTGATTATGGCGCGGACCGATGCCAACGGACCTGAAGGTATGGATTCGGCTCTCCGTCGTTGCGAAATGTTCCGTAAAGTCGGCGTCGATATCACCTTTCTCGAAGCACCAAAGAACGAAGCTGAAATGCGCCGCTATGGTGCCGAAATCGATGGACCGAAGATGGCCAACATGGTCGAGCAGGGGACTACGCCCTATCTTTCTGCCAATGAACTTGAAGAAATCGGCTACAAAGTCGCGATTTATCCGGCGGCATTGCTGATGAGCGCCATCAAGGGCATGCAGGAAACCCTGCAGATGATCAAATCCGGTAAGCAGGATCTTTCAAACCGGATCACGTTCCAGGAACTGCAGGCGATTGTCGGCTTCCCGGAATACTATAAAGACGAAAAGCACTACGCGGCAGAATAAAGGCTTAATCCCCTCGCACCCAATCGGCGACGAATTCCGGCAGCATGTCGGCAACCGCACGAGCGGCGGGCGAGGGGTTATGCCCGCGTGACATCAAAATCCCCATGCGTCGTTTCATGTCGGGCTCGGTCAGCGGAATGACGGCGTAGGAGCCATCGCGCGCCGTCGGCACTGCCGTTTCCGGCAGGATGGCGATGCCGAGACCGGCGTCGGCCATGCTGATCAGGGTCTGATGGTGCAGCATCTCGTATTTCGGTTCGAGAACGCATCCGTGCTTTTCGAAGGTCTTTTCGAGCAGGTCGCGAGTCGCGGATCGCCGTGGCATGGCGAGAATTGGCATATCCCTGATATCATCGAAATCCAGCGTCTTCTTCTTTGCCAACGGATGATCACCGTTTATGACGGCAACGAATCCGTCCGAAAGTAAATGCGTAAAGGCAATGTCCTTGTCGTCCTGGTCCAGCGGGCCGATCCCGAAGTCGACGCTGTCGGTTCGCAAGGCTTCGATGATTTCACTGCCATACGCTTCCCTGACCTGAATGAAGATTTCCGGATGGCGCGCCTGAAACGCCGCCAGAGCCGGCGGTAAAATGGAAGATGCAAAACTCGGTGCACAGGCCAGCAACACGCGTCCCCGGGTCATGGCGGCCTCGTCACGAAACGCCCGGATGATATCTTCAAGGCCGGTGATGGTGCGACTGGCCCGTTCCAGCAGTTCGGTTCCGGCATCGGTCAGACGAACCGAGCGGGTCGTCCGGTGAAACAGGGGCACTCCCAGTGTCCCTTCGAGTTGCTGGATATGCGCGGTTACGGCGGACTGCGATAGATTGAGCCGTTCCGAAGCGCGCCTGAAACCGCGGGTTTCGGCGACGGCCAGAAACGTCTCGAGCTGCTTTAGGGTGACCGGTAACATGGCGCTCTCCTATTGATCTGTATTTATGATATATAGTGCATATATTTCTATTTGTTCAATCGAATGTTGTATGATGGAATGCCGGATAAGAGCCGATGTGTTCGGCGAAAAAACAATCTTTTGGGAGATATCCGATGACCGGAATCAGCCGCCGACTGGCGGAGTTCGCCGTAAATCTTGGCTATGAAGATCTGCCGTCTGATGTGGTCGAGCGGACCAAGCTGCTCATTCTCGACACCGCCGGGATCATGGTTCGGGCCCGCAACGATGCGGAATCAACGCCGGCGATGATTCGCGCCATTGAAGTTCTCGGTCTGGCGACAGGCCAGTGCGCGGTGCCGGGCGATGCCAACAGCTATGCGCCCAGTGCGGCAGCATTGCTTGGCGGCACGCTGGCACACTCGCTTGATTTCGATGATACCCATGCCGAAGCCTCGCTGCATTCGTCGGCACCGATCGTGCCGGCGGCGTTGGTCGCTGCTGAAATGATGGGCTCATCGGGTAAGGATCTGATTGCCGCCTGTGTCGCCGGATATGAAATCCAGATCCGTCTGGCGCTGGCGTTGGGACCGTCCGATCATTACGACCGTGGTTATCACCCGACCGCGACCTGCGGTATTTTCGGGGCCGTTGCGGCTGCCGGCAAACTGCTCGGTATGGACGCCGATCAGATCGAAAGTGCCTTCGGGATTGCGCTCAGCCAGTCGGCCGGCTCCATGCAGTTCCTCGCCGACGGTGCCTGGACCAAACGTTCACACGTCGGTCAGGCGGCACAGAACGGACTGATGTGTGCGGTGATGGCGCGCGAAGGTTTCAAGGGGCCGAAGGAAGCCTTCGAAGGCAAGTGGGGATTCCTGCATGCCTATGCACCGAACGCCGATCCGGCGAAAGCCGACGCCGATCTGGGGGATGTCTGGCAAACGTTGCGCCTTGCCGTCAAACCGTTCCCGAGCTGCCGCTACACCCATGCAGCGATGGACGCCCTTAAAAAGATCGTCGCCGACGAAGGTGTTACTGCCGACGAAGTGGAAGCCGTGGAAATCGGTCTACCGATTACCGGTATGAAAATCGTCAGCTTCCCGGCCGAGGCCAAGCACAATCCGAAAAGTATTGTCGACGGCCAGTTCTCGATGCCGTTCTGTGCCGCCGTCGTACTGCGCGAAGGGACGATGCTGTGGGATCACTATGCGACCCATCTGAACGACCCGGCGACGCTGGCGCTGACGAAAAAAGTCACTTGCGTCAACGACCCGGAAGTCCAGGCGTTGTTCCCGGCCAACATGGCCGGCAAGGCAACGGTCAAGACGGCACGCGGCACCTTCAGTGTTCTCGTCGACATGCCGAAGGGCGAACCCGGCAACTTCATGAGTGCGGAAGAATTCCGCGGCAAGTTCAACGGCCTCGCCGAACCCTACCTCGGTGTCGAAGGCGCCAACCGTTTTGCCGAAGCGATCCTTGGTCTGGAAACACAGAACTCGGTCTCGTCGGTGCTGGCAGCCGGCAAGCCGCAATTGCAGGCGGCTGAGTAATGGTTGCTGTCGCAAAAGAAGTCGGACCGAACCGCTATCGCGAATCCTACGGTCGCTATCTTGAGGATTTCAAGGTCGGCGATACCTATGAACACCGACCGGGCCGCACCATTACGGAAGCGGACAACACATGGTTCACGTTGCTGACCATGAACCAGCATCCGATTCACTTCGATCATGAGTACGCCAAGAAAAGTGAATTCGGCAAACCGCTGGTGAACTCGTGTCTGACCGTTTCCATCGTTGCGGGGATGAGCGTTTCGGACGTCAGTCAAAAGAATATCGCCAATCTGGGCTGGGATAAAATCGTCATGCCGGCACCGGTTTTTCATGGCGATACATTGTATGCCGAAAGCGAAGTTCTGGGTGTGCGCGAAAGCAAATCCCGTCCGACCCAGGGCATCGTCATCGTCAAGACGCTGGCGAAAAACCAGAACGGTGTCGAAGTGATTTCGTTTGAGCGCACCATGCTGGTGCCGAAACGCGGCCACGCGGTTGATGATAAAGCGGATTATTGAGTGTAAGTCTGTTCCTGTTGTTCGACACCCGGCGTAAGCCGGGATCCAGTGGGACGGACATCACGCAAATACCGAGAAATTACGCTGGATTCCGGCCTGCGCCGGAATGACAATTAGGAGCAAAAAATGCCGGATTCCATGAGCGACAGCAACAACACCCTTGTCCTCGATGCCATCGACAAGTTCCTGGTCAAGGACGTTGCGCCGTATGTGCGGGAGTTTGAAGCTGCTGATAAATATCCTGCGGACATCGCCGATAAACTGGCCGACCTTGGCATGTACGGCGCGACGGTCTCGGCGGAGTATGGCGGTCTTGGCCTTGATATTCGGACCTATTCGCAGATCGTTGAGCGGGTTGCAGCCGTCTGGATGTCGGTCTCGGGTCTGTTCAACTCGCACCTGATTATGGCGGCTGCCGTTGAGCGATTTGCTTCCGAAGAGCTGAAGCGTGAATACCTGCCGAAGTTTGCCAGTGGTGAAATCCGTGGCGGCATCGCGCTGACCGAACCGGATGCCGGTACCGATCTTCAAGGCATTCGCACCAAGGCCGTTCTGGATGGTGACGAATACGTGATTAACGGCACCAAGACCTGGATCACAAATTCGGTCGAGGGTGAAATGCTGGCCGTGCTTGCCAAAACGGATCCGTCAGCAGAACCGGCGCATCGGGGCATGAGCCTTTTGCTGGTGCCGAAATCGGCGGGCTACAAGGCCAGTAAATTGAAGAAGCTCGGCTATAAGGGCATCGATACCGGCGAAGTGCAGTTCTCCAATGTTCGGGTGCCGAAGTCGCATCTGATCGGCGAAAAAGAAGGACGCGGCCTGCAGCAGATTCTGGCCGGCCTTGAGCTGGGACGGATCAATGTCGCCGCGCGCGGTGTCGGTGTGGCCCGTGCCGCCCTTGAAGATTCCATCGCTTACGCCAAGCAGCGCAAGACCTTCGGCAAACCGATCTGTGAACATCAGGCGATCCAGATCAAACTCGCCGACATGGCAACCCGGGTACAGGCTGCGCGCAAACTGGTTGAAGATGCCGCAGTGGCCTATGACAGCGGTGAACGTTGCGATATGGAAGCCGGTATGGCCAAGCTGTTCGCGACCGAAGCGGCGATGGAAAACGCCGCCGAGGCGATGCGGATTCACGGCGCATATGGCTATTCGCCCGAATACAATATCGAGCGTTATTACCGCGATGCGCCACTGCTGTGTATCGGTGAAGGAACCAACGAGTTGCAACGTATCATCATTGCCCGGCAACTGGTGGAGCGCAGCAATTGACGATGTGTTCGAGTTTTTCGTCATACCTGTGCATGATTGTTTCTAGACGATGACGACAAACCCGCTTCCTCTTGCCGGCGTCCGCGTACTGGCCGTTGAACAATACGGCGCCGGACCCTTCGGCACGATGTTTCTGGGCGATCTTGGTGCCGATGTGGTCAAGATCGAAAATCCGGTCGGCGGTGACTTCGCCCGCGACATCGGCCCTTATTGGTTCGGTGACGGATCGTCCGAGTTTTTCCACGCCTACAATCGCAACAAACGCTCAATGACGCTGGATTTGACGTCGGATGACGGACGCGCGGTGTTCCTTGACCTGGTCAAGAATGCCGATGCCGTCAGCTCCAATCTCAGGGGCGATGTGCCGGATAAGCTGGGTCTCAATTATGATGATCTGAAAGCGGCAAATCCGGCTATCGTCTGCGCTCATCTGTCGGCTTACGGTCGCGAGGGGCCACGTAAAGCCTGGCCCGGATTTGATTATTTGATGCAGGCCGAAGCCGGATGGTTTTCGCTGACCGGCGAGCCAGATACGCCGCCGACCCGTTTCGGTCTTTCCGTTGTCGATCAGATGACCGGGCTGGCGCTGGCCTATGCCGTGCTGGCCGGGATCACCGGTGCCAGGGCCACCGGTATCGGTCGTAACATGGACGTCAGCCTGTTTGATATCGCGCTTTGCAATCTGGCTTATCCGGCGATGTGGTATCTGAACGAAGGTCACGTGCAGAAACGGCTGCCGCGCTCGGCGCACCCGGCGCTGACACCGTGCTCGTTGTACAAGACTAAGGACAGCTTCATCTATTTGATGTGCAACAAGGAAAAATTCTGGCCGGTACTGTGCAATGCTGTCGGTCATCCGGAATGGATATCAGACCCGCGTTTCAAATCGTTCAAGGAGCGGCTTGAAAATCGCCCGCTCATCGAGGAACTGCTCGACGCAGCGCTGTCCGTTAAAACAACCGCTGAATGGCTTGCGGAATTTGACGGCACGGTGCCGTCCGCTGCCATTTATGACGTCAAGGAAGCATTGGATAATCCGTTCGTTACCGATCATGGTCGGCTGCAGAACATCGAACTGGAAGGGCACGGCACCTATCGATACGTCGCCCCGCCGGTCCGCGCCGGTGGATCTCCGGCACCTGCCAACCCCGCACCGAAACTGGGTGCGGATACGGAAGATCTGCTGCGTGATGCCGGATATGATGATAAGGCTATTGCCACACTTCGAGACAAAAAAATAATTTAACCGCGGGATAAGGACCAAGTCGTTATGGCGCAAACACTCGCTGAGAAAATCATCGCTAAAGCCGCAGGGATTGGTCACGTCAAACCGGGCGAGATTGTCACCTGTCAGGTCGATCTGGCGATGATGCACGACAGTGCCGGACCCCGTCAGGCTGGCAAGAGCCTTGATAAACTCGGCGTACCGATCTGGGACCTCGACAAGCTCGTCGTCATCACCGATCACTACATCAATGATGATGATGTCGACCATCAGGGGATTCAGGCGCATGCGTCGGACTGGGTAAAAAGCCATCACGTAAAGAATTTCATCAAGGAGCAGGGTATCTGCCACATCGTCCTGCCCGAAGGCGGGCATGTGAAGCCGGGAATGTTCATTGTCGGCGGCGACAGCCATTCCGTGACCGGCGGTGCCTTCGGCACCTTTATGGTCGGTATCGGTGCGACGGAGATGACCGGCGTTCTGGCAACCGGTGAAATTTGGGTGCGGGTGCCGGAAACCGTCAGGATCGATGTCACCGGAAACCTGCAGCCGGGCGTTGCCGCCAAGGACGTGATCCTGAAACTGTGCGGTGATCACGGCATCATGGGTTTCAACTATCAGGCACTGGAATATTCGGGGACGGCGGTCAGTGCCATGTCGGTCGAGGAACGCATGACGCTGGCCAACATGGCAGCCGAGCTGGGGGCCAAGGCCGGGTACTGTGAACCCGACGAAAAAACCCGGTCGGTCCTTGAAGGCTGGGGTGCATCTAATGTTGATATCAGCACCTGGCGTTCCGATAAAAATGCCACCTATGCCAAAACCGTGACGCTTGATGGCGCGAAGTTGTCGCCGCAGGTCGCCGCGCCATCCAGCCCGGAAAACGCAGCGCCGGTCGAGGCACACGCCGGAACCAAGCTTGATCAGGCATATCTCGGTGCCTGTACCGGGGCCAAGCTGGACGATCTCCGGATGGCGGCTAAAGTTCTCAAAGGCAGAAAAATTCAAAAAGGCTTCAAGTTCATGATTTCCCCGTCGTCGTTGGCGATGGCGGCAGAAGCACGGGCCGAAGGTACCATGCAGATCATCGAGGATGCCGGTGGTGTGATCCTGCCGATGGGCTGCAGCGGCTGCATTGGTATTGGGCCGTCGAGGCTTGAGGAAAATGCTGTCGGTATATCCTCGACCAACCGCAATTTTGTCGGCCGAGCCGGCCCCAAATCATCAAAGCTGTTCCTGGCTTCACCGTTTACCGTGGCGGCATCGGCGATCAAAGGTGCCATTACCGATCCGAGGGAATTCCTATGAAAATCATCAATGGCCGCGCCTGGGCCTATGGGGCGAATATCGATACGGATGCGTTGGCACCGATCGGCTCTTATCAGGGAACAGGAGAACTGGCAGCAGGGGCCAAGAACTGTCTGCGCGATATGGACCCGAATTTTGCGAAAAGTGTTGCTGTTGGCGATGTTTTTGTCGCCACCGACAACATGGGAATCGGCTCGTCCAGAGAAACGGCCCCGTTGTTTCTGCATACGCTGGGCATTCGTGCCGTCATTGCAAAGTCGTTTGCGCGGATTTTTTACCGCAACAGTTTCAATATCGGACTGCCGGCGCTGGTCTGTCCCGATGCGGCCGAGATTGCCATGGGCGACGAACTGACGGTTGATCCCTCAAGCGGTGAAGTCGTCAACAAAACCCGTGGCGTCACCTATCACTGCCAGCCAATTCCTGATCACCTGATGGCCATTGTCAACGCCGGAGGGCTGATGCCTTATCTTGAGAAGAAGCTCAAGAAGAGTGCTTAAGGGCGCTAGTTAAAGTTTTTCTGGAAAAAATATTTAGCTGCTGTTTCGCGGATTTATCGTGCTGTCTCAGGCGCGGTGAACGTCTTTGAGTCTTTCTCATAATCATACCATCATGTGCTTAACCATAGATGTGACTGAACCGCGAGGTCGTCACTACCATCACTTGTGCAGTCGTTAACATGGTTAACAAAACCGGCCAGATCGGACGTAGATTCATAAGCTATTACAAATGGTTACGCTTGGTCGTTAGGTTTAAGACAATCCACGATTTATGTAGACACGCGATTCAAGCTGTCATTAAGATCGATTAATAATAATTCGTTAACAGAAACGTTAGCGCTTGGGGAAGAGTGGATTGGCGATGGGTAGAACATATCCGCACGTCCATAATCTAGTGGAGTCTTTGCGTGCTCACGCGAGGTTTATCCAATCACGTGCCGGCGGTAAACGCCTGCAGATGCGTATGGCGTCGCTGAGCGGAATCAAGCTTCCGGGCATCGATCTTCGCGAAGCCATTCTCGCCGGTGCCGATTTTAAAGACAGCATTCTCACCGAAGCATCCTTCGAACGGGCCGATTTGTATGCCGCCGATTTTTCCAATGCTGATCTGCGCCGGAGCAATTTCTGCCGAGCCGATATCAGAGGGGCATTGTTTCGAGGGGCGGCCATGGCAGGCAGCAACCTCTCGGGTGCCGATCTGCGTCCGGGGGCGTATGCGAATTCTTCACTCAATCTGGTCGGGGCGCAGAAATCATTGCGCCAGCGTGCGCGCGCCAGCCGCTTGCGCTTGAAGGCTGGAGCAACGGTTTTCGAAGCCGCTGATCTGGAAGGTGTGAATTTCCGGGACACGGATTTGTATCGATGTGACCTTGCCCACGCAAACCTCGCCGGTGCCGATTTGTCGGGCAGTCGCATCAGCAAGGCAATCTTCGCAAATGCGAACTTAACCGGCGCGGATTTTTCCGGCGCCCAGCTCGAAGATGTCGATCTCAGGGGGGCGCTGTTATCCGGGGCCAATTTTTCCAACGCGCAATTGGTCAATGTGCAGCTTCCTGCGGATATCGGTTCTCTCGAAGACGAAGTTGTCGACAAGCTCGACAGGCATCAGCTGTGGCTCGGGTCTTTCGGACGCAAGGGTGTGCGAGCCGATTTTACCGGTATGGATCTGTCAGGTCTGGATTTGCGGGGGACAAACCTGACCGGTGCCGATTTTACCGAAACGCGGCTCAACGGGACAATGCTGGACGATGCCATTCTCGACTTTGCCATTCTCCGTAAAGCCGATCTGTGCTTTGCCAGCCTAGAGCGGGCACGGCTTGATGGTGCATTCATGCCGGGCGCCATCATGCGCATGACGTCGTTGCGGGATGCCAGCTTCGGGCGGACCAGATTGTTTCGCCACAACCTTGAAAAGAAGCCCGGACAGTCATGGCCATCACATCTTGAGGGGGCAGATCTCAAAAATGCCGATTTGCGATATTCGAGCTTTGACGGCGCAAATCTGTGTGATGTGAATTTACTGGGGGCCAACGTAGATGCAGCGACGTTTAAAGACTGCCAGATGGGGGGTGCACTGGAGGGGCTTTTGCGTCAGCGTGGGGCAAAAATTACAGCGACAGTCTGACATTACTTTACCGGTTATGAGCCGTTGGTGTTCCGGGGCATTCACGGGATTGTGCATTTCGACGTTTTCTTCTGCGCGCTAAAATCGTTCTCACATCATGAACAGGGGAGATCGACGATGCGGTATGCGGTTTTCATCTTGTTTTCGGTATTTCTGGCATTTGCTTCGACACATGCTTTTGCTGCCGGTACAGAATCAACGGGATCGTCCGAAGCCAGTGACATCCGCTCGGCCAGGGCTGCGCTTAAAAACAATCAATATGCCGAAGCCGAGGGCCTGCTCAGGAAAGCCGTGATCGATAATCCGGGCAGTGCCGATGCATGGAACCTGTTGGGATACTCAACCCGCAAGCAGGGTAAGCTTGTCGAGGCCGAAGAGTATTATGGCAAGGCGCTGAAGTTGGACAGCAAGCATACCGGTGCGATGGAATATCTCGGGATCCTTTATGTGAAGACCGGTCGTCTGGATGAAGCGCGGGCCTTGCTGGCGAGGATCGACAAAGCATGCCTGTTTTCCTGTGACGAGTATGATGACCTGAAAAAGGCCATTGAAACCGGCAAGGGCGATTAACCGGCCGGTTGCGGCTTAAAGATTAATCGACGCCGTCATTTTCGATGTCGCCCGCTGTTTCAATTCCTTGTCCAGCTGCCAGTCGGAGGCGTTGATCCTGAGTGCCCAGGTGTTACTGAAACCATGTGATGCGGCGGTTTTCTGTGCTGCCGGGTAATCGCTGTGGGTCACCGGGCCGACAATGACATGGTAAGCCACCCTACGGTCGCCGGTCGGCATGGCGAAAACCTGCGGTGCCGCGGTGTTGTAGGAAAGACCGAGCGTGCGTGCCGTCACCAGATCCCTTGAACTGGCGATCACCATATACACACCGGGCAGGGGCGCGCCGATGGTGCCGAGATGGGTGACTTTTAGAGTATCGGTCTGAGCTGGAATACCTCTCGGTGACGGTATGGCCGGTTTGCGCTTTGGCGTGAGATTGCCGAGTGCCCCCTTGTTTTCGACCACTTGCGTTTCCTCAAGCGAGTCCCGGCAGGCAGAGCCTTCCGTAAGCAGTCGATAGATTGCACAATCCTGATCGGACAATGCCGAAAGACCATGATCGGTGATGGATTTTTCTGTGGTTGCGTAAGAGACGCCGTCTGCCAGCAGTGACGCGATGGTCAGGGGCAGGGGAGCGGCGCACCCGGAACAGGCAAAGGCGACCGCCAAAACTGAGGCCATTTTTCTCATATCATCACACCCCGGGGCCTGTTTATTTTTTTGGTTTGCTTCGGCGTGCGGCCAACCCATGCCCGGACCCCTAGGGTCATCGTTGTCTCGCAAATGCACTATTGCGTACATCTTCAAGCGGATGCAACGACCAATGGTCTTTTTTAGATATAATTAAATACCTGAAAAATATAGATAATTTAGATAAATTTTTAAGCTTGTGCGTACGTGCGGTACAACATAAGCCCGGATGCGACGGTTATTCCTTTTCCGTCTTTTTAGGCTTTGGCAGATCAAGCTTGATGCTCAGCTCTTTGAGGCGTCGCTCTTCAACCGTTGTCGGTGCACCCATCAGAAGATCTTCGGCCTGCTGGTTCATCGGAAAGGCGATGACTTCACGGATGTTCTGTTCGTCGGCCAGCATCATGACGATGCGGTCGATGCCCGGTGCCGAGCCTCCGTGCGGCGGCGCGCCGAACTGGAAGGCGCGCAGCATGCCGCCGAATTTTTCTTCGACCACGTCCATGCCGTATCCGGCGATATTGAAAGCCTTGACCATGATGTCGGCGCGGTGGTTCCGGATCGCGCCCGAAGACAATTCAATGCCGTTGCAGACGATGTCATACTGATAGGCGAGGATGTCCAGCGGGTCCTTGGTCTCAAGAGCCTCGAGGCCACCCTGCGGCATGGAAAACGGGTTGTGTGAAAATTCGACCTTGCCGTCGTCATCCAGCTCGAACATCGGGTAATCGACGATCCAGCAGAACTTGAAGCAACCTTTTTCGCGGAGTTCCAGTTCGTCGCAGACGCGGTCACGAACCTGTCCGGCAAACTTGGCACCGGCGTCGCCGGTCTGGCAGACGAAGAACACGGCGTCTCCATCCTTGAGGCCTGCGGCCTGCTTGATCGCGGCCTGACGGTCGGCTTCGAGGTTCTTGGCAATCGGTCCCTTGGTTTCGCCGTCGGCCCCAAACACGATATAGCCGAGACCGCCCTGGCCTTCTTCTCGGGCCCAGTCGTTGAGCTTGTCAAAGAACGAACGCGGACGATCCGCAGCGCCGGGGGCCGGGATGGCGCGGACAGTGGCACCCTTTTCACCGACCAGCTTGGCGAACAGACCGAAGCCGCCGTCACGGTAGCATTCGGTGACGTCTGAAATGATGATCGGGTTTCTGAGATCCGGCTTGTCGGAGCCGTATTTCAGCATCGATTCACGGTAAGGGATTTCCGGGAACGGCGTCGGCGTCACGGTGCGGCCGTCGGCAAATTCCTCGAACACACCGGCAATCACCGGCTCGATAGTGCGGAACACGTCTTCCTGTGTGACGAACGACATCTCGAAATCAAGCTGATAGAACTCGCCCGGCGAACGGTCGGCGCGGGCATCTTCATCTCGGAAGCACGGTGCGATCTGGAAGTACTTGTCGAAGCCCGACACCATCAACAGCTGTTTGAACTGCTGCGGCGCCTGCGGCAGGGCATAGAACTTGCCCGGGTGATTGCGCGCCGGGACCAGATAGTCGCGCGCCCCTTCAGGCGACGACGCAGTCAGGATCGGGGTCTGGAACTCAAGGAAGCCGATATCCGTCATGCGGCGGCGGATCGAGGCGATAACGCCGTTCCGCAGCTTGATGTTCTTTTGCATCTTCTCGCGGCGCAGATCGAGGAAGCGGTAACGCAGTCGTACTTCTTCACCGTATTCCTGATCGCCGGCTACCTGCATCGGCAGTATTTCCGCAGGCCCTTCGACATTGACGGCACGGATGCGGACTTCGACCTGACCGGTCGGAATGGTCGCATTGATGGTGTCGGCGGAGCGCGAGACAACTTCGCCGGTGATTGTCAGCACGCTTTCCGGGCGCGCCCCTTCGACGATCGGGAACAACTCGCTCGAGGTGTCGATGACGCACTGCGTAATGCCGTAATGGTCGCGCAGATCAATGAACAGCAGATTGCCGTGATCGCGCTTGCGATGCACCCAACCGGACAGGCGCACGGTCTGGCCGACCAGCTCGGGACGCGGCGCGCCACAGGTGTGCGTACGATAGGGGTGCATGGTGTCGGTCACGGCGCTCTCCGGGGGTAGATGAATACGGTAGTTTCGGCTCGGAGGTTTAAGCGGGAGACGCCAGATATGCAAGGAAGAAGAGGGTTTTTACACCCTCACCCAACCTCTCCCCCTGTGAGGGGAGAGGGTTGAAGGCTTGCTGATCCGAGAGTCCCTCTCCCCTACCTTTGATGGGGGAGAGGACAGGTGAGGGGGGCTTACCAGAGCGACTTTACCGCCCGCCCCGGCCATTCGGCGTCATAGGCGTTACCGTCGATACCGCCGTCGGCACGGGATTTGGTTTGTGCCGCCAGAATCTCGCCGGCCGAGGGCAGGATTTTTTCGTCAACGAGCGAGGCGGCATCCCACAGTTTCGAGCGCAGGATTGCCCGCGCGCACTGGAAATAAATGACATCGACATCGATGATGATCACCGATCTGGGCGGTTTGCCTTGTTCTTCGAAACTCTGCAGCAGCGCCGGATCGATGCTGAGCTTGGCCCGGCCATTGACCCTGAGCGTGGTGCCAGCACCCGGTATCAGGAACAACAGGGCGATGCGCGGATCGAGGACGATGTTGCGGAGTGTATCGACCCGGTTGTTGCCGCGCCGGTCCGGTATCATCAGGGTCTTTGCGTCATGGATGCGCACAAAGCCCTTGAGATCGCCGCGCGGCGAACAATCCAGACCTTCCGGTCCGCTTGAAGCCAGCGCGACGAACGGCGAAGCCTCGATCAGGCGGCGGTATTCGTCGGTGACGACGGTGCTTTCCTTGACCTGTGAAGCCTCTGACGGCGTGTTGTAGATCGCCTCAAGTGCCTCGATGCTGTCGATGTTGTGCCCGGTCATGGGATACTTTCTCCTGTCGTTTGGCGCTCAGGTGCCGCCGACGTAGGGGTTGGACTTGCGTTCATTGCCGAACGTCGACATCGGCCCGTGACCGGGCACAAACGCGGTATCGTCGCCGAGCGGCCAAAGCTCCTGCGTGATCGAACGGATCAGCTGATCATAATCGCCCTTCGGAAAGTCGGTGCGCCCGATCGAGCCCTGAAACAGCACATCGCCGACAAAGGCAATGCCGGATTGGGCCTGATGGAAAACCACATGGCCGGGCGTGTGCCCCGGACAGTGATAGACATCGAATGTGACATTGCCGACTGTGACCTGGTCGCCGCCGTTGAGCCAGCGGTCCGAGGTAAAGGCACGTCCGCCCGGAAAGCCGTACTTGGCCGACGAGGTCGGGATATCCTTGATCCAGAAAGTATCGTCAATGTGCGGCCCTTCAATCGGCACGCCCAAACGTTGGCGCAACTCGTCGGCAGCCCCGGCATGATCGGCATGGCCGTGCGTCAGCAGAATTTTCTCAATCGTGCAGCCGGTTTCCCGGACGGCTTCAAGCAGCCGGTCGATATCGCCACCCGGATCGATGAATGCGCCCTTGTTGGTCTCGCTGCACCAGACGATAGAGCAATTCTGCTGCAACGGCGTTACCGGCACGATGGCGGCGCGGAGCGTTGATTCACTGGGGGATTGGCGGTCAGTCATGGATATTTTCTTTTGTTACACTGTGAGCAAATCGTTGCTGGTTTCCGTTAGGGCCTGCTCGAAAACCTGAAGGCGACCGGTCGCGCGCGATACCAGAAGCGCCCCTTCGATCCGGACTATGGCCGTCGTTGCGCGGGCATCCGCTTTGGATTTTTTGACACCGTTGCCCTGCAGGGCCGTCGAGAGTGCGGCAATCCAGTCGGTAAGAATGGATCCGACGTCACTGTTGGAAGGCTTGCCGTCTGCCGTCACCAACATGCTGGCGACCAGGCAGGGCGCGGTGCCACCTGCGTAAAGGTCTCGTGTGGCGTCAATCATTGCGGCAATGCGCTTGTCGAAAGGCTGATCAACAGCTGCGAGCGGATCAAGAATGTGTAATTTTATCCAGTCCCTGGCAAATGAGACGACGGCGGCGGCCATATCCGTTTTGCCGCCCGGAAAGTGGTAGTACAGACTGGATTTGCCGAGCCCGGTTGCCTTTGAGATAGCGCCGATGGAGACACCTTCATAGCCGCCGCATCGGAACAGCTTGAACAGTTCGGCGACGATGGCTTCGCGATTGGATGTGTCAGGGGCAGAAATCATGACATATTGCCTAACATGACAATGGAGTTTTGACCATTGCCGTTTCTGGTGCTTCCCGCCGAAACAACGAAATTAAATCTAACCTCTGTTTATGGTGACGAAAGGCCGGCCCACAGCACGTGGACCGGCCAATGTCACATCAGGCGGCGCGTTTGATTTCGGATACCGGGAAGTCCACTTCGGTCTTGAAGACTTCGTTGATGTAGTTCGTGAGAACATTCAGCGCGACGTGCGCAACGATCTCGACCAGTTCGGCGTCTGTATATCCAGCTGCCCGGGCTGCTTCCAGTTCTGCCAAATCGACCTGTCCGTGTTTCTTGGCGATTGTGCGAGCCAGTTTGAGGGCCGCGTCGATTTTCGGATCGTGTGAGGCGGCATTGCGATTGGCGTCGATTTCAGCATCACTGACCTTCACAAGGTTTTTTGCAATATAGCCATGTGCTGAATTGCAATATGTGCAGCCATTCACATTTGCAAGGACCAGTGCGAGTCCTTCTCGGGTGGCTGGCGACAGCTTGCCGCCACCGAGGGCACCGCTCAGGCCGAGATACCCTTCAAGAGTTGCCGGGCTATTTGACATAAGGCGGAAAAGGTTGGGGACGGATCCCAGCTTCTGTTTTACCACTTCCAGGAATGGGCGGGCTGCTGTCGGGGCTGCTTCGATGGTCTTCGGGGTTTCAATTCGTGACATGATTTGATCCTAATAAAATGAGTTACATGGGTACGGAATTGGGGCCCCTTGTCCGTATTCGTAATATGTACCGAACGTTCTGTACAAAGTCAAGATGCTTATTTGATTATGATGTCGGCGTCATTAGTGGAAATGTGTTCGCAGCCAGTCCAGTGTCCGGGTAATCGCCCTGGTTCGGGCTTCGGGATTGCTGCCGACGTGAACTTCTTTCTGGCCCGAAGCATAGCTTGTGCTCTTGGTGATGACTGTTTTCAGCATCGAACCTGGATGATCGAAATCATGATAAGCGCCAGGATAGACGTCGATGCTCATCTCGGGTGCATTGCCCCGTGCTGTGACACCGGCGACCAGCTCACGGCAGGGTTTCATCAATGTCCAGTCATCAAGCTCGCCATGCTGGATCAAAGTCGGCATGCGCGGCCGGTACTCAGGGAATGATTTGTTCACGGTGACGCAGCCCGGATAAAAAAACACCGCAGTTTTAAAATCTGTTATGCCTTTCGGGGGGGATGCCGGTGCGCCGTCGCGGATCATGTTTAGTCCGGACATGGCACCGTTCGACCAACCGAGCAGGGCGATCCTGGTCGCATCAATTTCCGGCAGTCCGGCCAGATAAACCAGTGCCCCCAATGTGTCGAAAGGGCGCTCACGTTCCGGTTTGACCGGTCGGATTTTTGTCTGACAGAGGCTGCCATAGCCGCGCGAACCGAAACTGTCAGGCAGCAACAGGGCCCATCCTTCGTTATGCAGGATGTCGCGCCACGCAGTTTCACGCGCCTTGATCTTTCCGGAACTTGTAAAAAGACCGCCACACCCATGCAGTAAAACTACCGCCGGAGACGGTTTCGGGGCGCCGGGCGGAGCGGCAACGTAGACGGCGTTTATGGTATCGCCTTCGGTGGTTGTGTAACTGATCCGCTCATCCGCGGCAAAAGCAATGCTGCACAAGGTGAACAGCAGACAGCATAACAACCCCGATATTTGAGCGATAGGGGCTGCAATTCGCGCAGCGATCAACTGGTGATTTTCCAGGTGCCGTCAGCCTGACGGCAGGCTTTGCCGATGCCTTTTTCCTGCTTGCCGCCGACATAGATCGAGGTTTCGTATTCGCGGCAATCCTGTCCTTCGGTCGAACGGTAAGTGTTTATCGGTGTTACCGTCCCTGAATTACCGGAATCAGGATTGCGCCACGACGAAACCTGACCGGCTTTGTTGTACTCAAGCGCATCCTGTGAGGTGCGTTGGGAATACAGCTGGTCTGCCTTGTCGAGCGACTTGCCGATTTCGCTGCCGCCCCAGGCTCCGGCCAGCGTACCAATGGCAATTGCCGCCAATGCACCTTTGCCGCCACCGAACTGAGACCCCAGAAGGGCACCAAGTCCGGCACCGCCAATTGTCCCGATGGTTTGTTTCTCGTGGCCTTGTTCGCAGGCAGCGAGGGAAACACAGAGGGCTGATGCGACAAGCAGTTTGGAAATCTTCATAGCGATTGAAAACCTTTTCTGTATTTTCATTTGCGGTCTTGCACACACCCCTGAGATAATTAACTGCGTTGGGCGCGGTTGGCAGGGCGAACGCATGGTCGACTTTCACCTTATATCCCTATATCTAAAGGATGTGGCGAAATTTAGGCGTACAGTATAGCACACCGACCCTCGCAATCAGTGACCTATATCACGGAATCCGACATGGCAGACCTCGAAGAGCCCTTTAAACTGTTCAGCACCTGGTTCGATATGGCCAAGGACAAGGAGCTTAACGATCCGAATGCCATGAATCTGGCGACCACGACGAAACTGGGTCGGCCGTCGTCGCGCATGGTGCTTTTGAAGGATTTTGATGTGGAAGGCTTTGTCTTCTATACCAATCTGGAAAGCAAGAAAGGCCGGGAACTGGCAGAAAACCCTCAGGTCTCCCTGAATTTCCACTGGAAAAGCCTGCGCCGTCAGGTTCGGGTTGATGGTTTGGCGACCCCGGTCACCGATGCGGAAGCCGACGCCTATTTCCAGTCCCGCGCCCGTGGCAGCCGGATCGGCGCTTGGGCGTCGACACAATCGCGTCCGATGGAAGGGATGTTCATCTTGGAACGGCGGGTTGCCGAGTATACGGCCAAATTCGGTATCGGCGAGGTGCCGCGGCCACCCCACTGGTCGGGTTTCCGCGTTGTTCCGGACACCATCGAATTCTGGTCCGACGGCGCCTTCCGGCTTCATGAACGGATTGTCTATCATCGGGCGGATGCCGGATGGACAACGGAGAGGCTGTTCCCTTGAGCAAGAGCCAGGAATCCACGGCGCCGTCCGCAGTTCCGCATCCGATGATCGAGGGCGGGAAGCTGATGCGGACAGCCGCCATTGCATCGGTGTGCGTCGCTTCCATACTGATTGTCATGAAATTCGCGGCCTGGCTGATGACCGATTCGATCAGTCTGATGTCGACATTGATCGATTCCATTCTGGATGCGGCAGCGTCACTGGTGAACCTCCTGGCCGTACATCATGCGCTACAACCTGCAGACCGGGAACACCGCTTCGGTCACGGCAAGGCGGAGCCGCTGGCCAGTCTGGCACAGGCCGCATTCATCTGTGGCTCGGCGGCATTTTTGCTTGTACAGGCCGGCGAGCGGGTCGCCCACCCGCACGCGATTACCAATACCGATATCGGTTATATCGTGATGATCATTTCGATTTTCATGACGATCATTCTGGTCGCGTTTCAACGCTACGTGGTCAGGAAATCGGGCTCCGTGGCGATTGACGCAGACAGTTTGCATTACAAAACCGACGTCCTGATCAACCTGGGCGTGATGTTTTCGCTGTTCGTATCAACCTCTTTCGGCTGGCGCTACGCCGACCCGATCATTGCCATTCTGATCGCGCTTTATATTGTCAAGGGGGCGTGGGGTATTGGCCAGACGGCGCTGGCTATTTTGATGGACCGGGAACTGGAAGATGACGACCGGCAGAAAATCCGCAAGATCGTCATGGCGCACTCGGAAGTTTTGGGATTGCACGATCTCAGAACGCGCTCGTCGGGGGTGCATGTCTTCATCCAGTTCCATTTGGAACTCGACGGCGATATGCGGTTAAAGCAGGCCCATGACATTTCCGAAGCCGTTGAACTGGAGTTGATGGAAGCTTTTCCCAATGCCGAAGTGATCATCCACGAAGACCCAGAAGGCGTCGAAGAGGCGCGTGCCCAGTTCCGGTAATCATGACTTCAACTGACCAGCAAGCCGTCATAGATTTTCTGCGTGCCGAAAGCACGAACGGTGCCGGCCCCGTAAAAGTCATTACGACGCATGTTTCGACGATATTCCTTAGCGGTCAGCGGGCCTTGAAGATGAAGCGGGCCGTCAAGTTTCCATTCCTCGATTTCCGCAACCTTGAAGCCAGACGCGTGGCCTGTGAGCGCGAGGTCGAGATCAACCGGCGCACGGCGCCATCGATATACAAGGGCGTGCTGGCGGTCAGCAAAGCACCGGATGGCAGTCTGGAACTCGGCGGGACAGGCGTGCCCGTCGAATGGCTGGTCGATATGGCGCGCTTCGACGAAGACACGCTGTTTGATCGTCTGGCCGAGGTGGAGAGCGGTTTGCGACGTCCGCGCATCGAAGCCCTCGCCGACACAATTGCCGATTTTCATGCCACCGCCGAGATTCGATCCGCAAGCGGTGGCCATGCCGGGACCAGGATGATCGCGGAAAACAACGCCCGTTCGTTTGAAATTTTGCCCGCAGGTTGTTTCGACCCCAACAAAGCGTCATCGGTCATGGCGGAGACACTGCAGCGGATCGATGATCTGTCCGCCGTGCTTGATTCCAGACGCGATGCGGGCCGGGTTCGTATTTGCCATGGCGATCTGCATCTCAGGAATATCTGTCTCGTTGACGATAAGCCGACGCTGTTTGATGCCATCGAATTCTCGGTTGACTTTTCTGATATCGATGTGATGTATGATCTGGCCTTTCTGCTGATGGATCTTGATTTTCACGGACTGCGTCGGCTTTCTGTATTCCTGCTCAATCGCTATCTTGATGTCGGTGACGAACGGGCAGACGTATTCCACGTGCTGCCGATCTTTCTTTCCATGCGGGCGCAAATCCGTGCTCATGTCGGCGCAGCCATCGCCGGCGCACAGGAGAACCCGGAAGACCAGAAACGCGAGCTGGCGACGGCGCGCCGGTATCTGGATCTGGCGGAACAATACCTGCAGCGGATTCCACCAAGACTGGTCGCCGTCGGCGGCTTGTCGGGATCGGGGAAATCACGACTGGCAAGGGAGATCGCATCGTATCTGGGGCAGGCACCGGGGGCGCGGGTCATCAGAACCGACGTTGTCCGCAAACGGCTCAACGATATTCATCCGAACGAAGGTTTGGGGGCGCACGGCTACACACCCGAGATGACGGAAAAAACCTATCAGAGCTTTTTCAATCAGGCGCGTGCGGCGCTGGCAGCAGGGCAGTGCGTTGTGCTGGATGCCGTGTTTGCCAAAGCCGAGCAACGGGCACAGGCGGACGCTCTGGCCCGAGAATGCGGTGTTCCGTATAACGGTTTGTGGGTGGATGCCCCGGAACATGTGCGGATTCACCGGGTGGAAACGCGCGAACGCAACGTTTCGGACGTCACGACCGAGGTTGCCCGTCAGCAGTCTGAATACCAGCTGGGGCCGATCACCTGGTCACAAATCGACAGTTCGGGGAAGAAGAATGTGACGATCGACCAGGCCCTGAAAGTCCTGAAAGTTTAAGGGATTCTTTGCGATTCCCGGCAAAAAAGCGCATCATGACAAATAACAATTCATAAGCAGAGGGAGTAATTGTCGATGGTCAACACGATCCTGTGCCCCTTGAGTGGCGCACCTGAAAATGAAGTCGTTTTGGATAAGGCGTATTCGGTTGCAAAGGACCTGAATAGCCATCTTGAAGTGCTTCACGTTGAACCGGAAGCAAAAGAATCAATCCCTCTGCTGGGTGAAGGCATGTCGGTTGCGATGGTCGAAGACATGATCAGCATGGCCGAGAAAGAAGCGGCGGAGCGCGCCGCGCGGGCGCGAAAAATGTTCGATGACAGTGTCGTTCGCCATGGCGCCGTCGTATCGGACAAACCGAACGGTGAAAAACGCATGACGGTTGCCTGGCGCCATGAACATGGCCGGGAAGATGAAGTCGTGGCACGCCTTGGCCGGCTCAATGATATTATCGTTGTCGCCAGACCCGGGGATTCCGACGATGTTCTGACGCCGATGACGCTGAACGCGGCAATCTTTGAAAGCGGTCGCCCGGTATTGGTGGTGCCGCCCGGGGGCACGGAATCAACGCGCAAACGGATCGCAATTTCATGGAACGGCAGTGCGCAGTCGGCCCGCGCCGTGGCGACATCAATCCGGGTGCTGGAACAGGCCGACGCGGTGATGGTGTTGACGGCAGACAGTCTGCGGACTTCCGGTGCGCGTGGCCATGAACTGGCCAAGTATCTCGAGTGGCACGGGATTGTTCCTGAAATGAAAATCTTCGAAGCGCCGGCCGGCAGTGTCGGGCCGCGGCTTTTGGAAGAATGTGACAAATTCGGCGCCGATCTGCTGATCAGCGGTGCCTATACGCACAGTCGCATGCGCCAGTTGATTCTGGGCGGCGTGACAAAGCATGTTCTGGGGCATGCCAAGATCCCGATGCTGATGGCGCACTGACGCTTTTTCTGCCGCGTGCGGGAATTAGGCTTTGGGTTTCCTGGCCGTGATGTGTGCCATATAGGCCTTGGGTTCGTCGCTTTTATAAGATTCAGTGAACGCGTCCATACTGGCTGTGATGGCCTGGTCCAGTGGCAGTTCATCCCAATCCTGCAATAGCCGTTTTTGCGTGCGCACTGCCCCAGGGGCCGAGGCAAGGATCGAACTGACGGCCTCGCTGACGGCACTGTCGAGATTTTCTGCTGCTACCAGCTTTTCGACAAAGCCCCAGTCGAAGGCGGTTTTGGCGTCAATCACATCGCCCGAGAGCACCAGCCATCCGGCGCGCCCCCGACCCATGATGCGCGGCAGCAATGCGGCCTGAATGACGGAAGGAATGCCGACCCGGACTTCGGGCATGCAGAAGCTGGCTTGTTCAGCGGCAATGCGCAGGTCGCAGGCCGCCGCCAGTTCCATGGCGCCACCGATGCAGGCGCCCTGGATGCGGCAGATCACCGGCACCGGCAAATCGAAAACGGCCTGAATGGCACGCCGCAGATTGTTGATGAAGCCGTACGCCGTCGACTGATCGAGTGCCGAAAGCTCGCCGATGTCGGCACCTGCCGAAAACGCCCGATCACCGGCAGAGCGCAGAACGACGACGCGGAGCGTTTTGTCTGCGGCCAGTGCGCCGGCGCAGTCGGCGATGCCGTTGACGGTCGCGGTATTCAGCGCATTGCGCTTTTCATCGCGGTTGATGACGATTTCGGCGACCCCGGGGGCGGGGGAATTTACAGAGACACTCATGATCCAACATTTATCCTTTTTGTTCTGGCCACAACCAAGCTGCACCACGGACCCCTGAGCTGTCACCATGCAGATTCTTGACGCACGGCGTCTCACAGACGTCTGAGAAAACATACTGCCCGAGCATTTTCGGCAGTTTGTCATAGATTACCGAAAGATGAGACAGTCCGCCGCCAAAGACAATGATGTCCGGGTCCAGAATGTTGATGACGCCGGCAACGGCTCTGGCCAGCCGGTCGGTATAGCGATGCAGGGCCATGATGGCGTTGTTATCACCGGTATCGGCAAGGGCGGCTATCTCGCGGGCCGAGGCAGGGCGGCCGCCGGATGCGGCGAAATCCCTGCCGAGGCCGGGGCCGGACAGGAACGTCTCGATACATCCTTGCTTGCCGCAATAACATTCGGGGCCCGGGTATTCGGCAATGCCTGAGGCGACCTGATCGGAAATTATCGGCCAGGGCAGGGGATTGTGCCCCCATTCACCGCTGATGGCGTTGATGCCGGTATGCGGTTTGCCGTGAATGGCGATGCCGCCGCCGGCCCCGGTGCCGAGAATGACTCCGAACACCACGCCGTGGCCTTTCGCCGCGCCATCAACCGCTTCCGAAACCGCAAAGCAATTGGCATCGTTGGCGGTCCGCACGGGGCGCTTGAGAGCCGTCTCAAGATCACGGTCGAAGGCGTGGCCGATCAGCCATGTTGAATTGGCGTTTTTGACGAGGCCGGTTTTCGGCGAGACCGCACCCGGGATGCCGACGCCGACCGGGGTATTTGCCGGGCAGCCGGCTTCGCGCGTAACGGCTTCGACCAGTTTGCGGATTTGTTCGATGGTCGCCGGATAACTGCCTTGTGGACTGTCGACGCGCAGGCGCGCCCGCTCGCCGCCATCGTCACCCAGAACGATGGCCTCGGTTTTCGTTCCACCAAGATCGACGCCAATTCTCATGTAAAAACACTACCGCATCGGCAATCTGCTGGGGAGCCCCGTAAATTATTAAAATCACTATATTTTGTTGGTTGTACGACATGTGGGTTTTTTGTTAACCATTATAACTAAGAATAGTGGAGGTTGATTCGACCTTGGCTATAACTGGGCATTCTGGGGTGTTACGATGATGGAAGACGCGAATCTGTCCGGGTTTCCGGAGAATGACATCGTGACCGCCTGGAATTCAGATTTAATTGATGTCCGTCCGGTTTTCCGCGGTCTTGCCGATGGCGGGATCGCCGGCAAGGATATTGCCATGATGCTCGGCGTTGCGCCTTCGACCGTCAGCAAGTGGCGACGTGGCGCGGCGCGCCCGAATGAAGATGCCATTCAGTTTCTGACGTTGATCCTGGCCGATGTCATCGGCTCCAAGGAACGTACCCTTGATGCCATGGAAGGGGTGCCGCTGGCCTGGCGTTTGGGTCGGGAAAGCGAGCTGGCGGCGATGCGTCAGTCCCTGTTCAGACAGGAAGCCATCAACCGTGCATTGCAGCCGATTGCATTGCGTGACGGTGCGAGGATGTTCAAAGACTGGCTTCTGCGCTCGAGCGCGCCGGTCCGCGCCATGCGTCCGCAGAGTGTGAGGATCGTCGCTTGAGTACCTCAACCTATAACGCCCTTGGTATTTCCCGCGAAGGCCTGCAGACGGCTCTTGGCATCAAGCAGAGCTATAAAGAGCACGAGCCGCTGATCATCCCGGGTGAAGGCGACCGGCTTTTGGTGCCGGAAAACCTGCTCAATCGCGACATTGATCTTTCCGGCTTCGAAGATCCGCTGGCCCTGGCCATGGTCTGTTCGCGCGATCCGGAAGGTCCGATGGCACTGGCTGCGACGGCGCGTCTTTGCCCGCTTGGCAATTCCACCCAGCTGGTGCGCGGCGTCATCCAGATCATCGCCGACACGTCGCGTCATGAACTGGTCCGGGAATGCCTGAAATACGTCACGGATCATGCCTTTGAGCCCGACAGCATCGGCAAGGTACGCCAGCATGCGTCGAAAATCGTGACCGAGAGCCGCAAGCAGTTCACGGCCGCGTTGCGCGAAAATCTGAAATCACTGCTGGACGGCGAAATCGCCCCGCGTCAGTTTGTCCGGGAATTCTTCGAACTGACCGAAGCCGGTAATCTGCGCCATGATGTTCGCAAGAAACTGATCCTGAGCCTGTTGCTTTCATCGTCCGTACGCCCGTCGATCAAATTCCTGATGCTGGAAAATTTTGCACGGATTCCGAAATCGGTGAAACTCGGCATCGTCTCTGCGGTCCTGAAGGCGGAACCGACGCGTCATACCGAGATCATCAAGGAAGAATTGAAGTACATCATCAATCAGGAACGCATGATCCGTGAAGGTCATGACGTCAATGGCAGACCTGCGCCGATCATGGCGGTCAAAGGCAAACTGCCGGTGCTCGGCGAAGCCATGCCACAGGAATTCCCGATGCCGTTCCCGGGTGAACAGCACCCGGAAAGAGCGCGTCCTAAATTCAACCAGTAAGCGGAAAACCAGCTGTCCCTGAACGGATTTTTTCGTCTGTTTGACCCCTTGCAAATCGCTGATCAGGGGATACAAACGCTGTATGACTTATATACCTGATTACGTCTTCGAAGGCGAACCTGCCCTTGGCGAAACAATGCAAGTGGCTCAGGGCATACATTGGCTTCGCATGCCGTTGCCGTTCAAGCTTGATCATATCAATCTATGGCTGCTTGAGGATGGTGACGGCTGGGTGATCGTCGATACCGGTATCTGCACTGACGTCGTCAAGGCGGCGTGGGAAACCTTGTTCAAAGGAACAATGGCCGGCCGTCCGGTCAACAAGGTCATCGTCACGCATTTCCATCCCGATCATGCCGGCCTCGCCGGTTGGCTGTGCGAAAAATTCAATGCGCCTCTGATCATGCCGATTACCGAATGGACGTTCGGGAGGATGCTGCATCTGGATGATCAGGCGCATACCGAAGCAGGGTTCAGGTCATTTTATAAGCGTGCCGGCTTTACGCCCGAATTGATGGATACAATCGGCCGTCGTGCCGGTGGATACAAAAAGAATGTGTCGCCAATTCCGACGGCATTCGAGCGCATTTCCGATGGGCAAAACATCAGCATCGGCGGACGCGACTGGCGCATGATCGTCGGCCGCGGCCATTCGCCGGAACACGCCTGTTTATATTGTGAAGACGCCCAGGTGTTGATATCCGGCGATCAGGTGCTGCCGAAGATCAGCCCCAATGTCAGCGTATGGCCCCAGGAACCCGAAGGGATGCCGCTGGCCCTGTTCATAGAATCCATCGACCGCATCCGCCATGCTGTGAGCGGCGATCCATTGGTACTGCCAAGCCACAACTGGCCATTCAGAGGCTTGCAGGATCGTCTGGATGATCTGGATGCGCACCACGTTGAGCGTCTGGACGAGACGGTCACTGCCTTGTTTGAACCGAGCTCGGGTGTCGATGTGCTGTATCGGTTGTTCAAGCGTCAGCTGGATGAACATCAGACGTTTTTTGCCATCGGCGAAACGCTGGCGCATCTGCATCATTTGCTGGCTGAAGGCCGGGTGAGCCGAGACCGTCGCGATGACGGCGTGGATATTTATTCTCGCGCCGGCTGAGTGGCTGAACTCAGATCAGTTTTGCATCCCGCAATGCTTTAAGCACCTGCATGGCTATGGTGCCGTTCAGGGTATAATAAATGGTCTGAGAAAGCCGCCGGGTTTTGACCAGATCTTCCTGGCGCAGTTTGGCCAGATGCTGAGACAATGCCGACTGGCTGAGCCCGACAATCTTTTCCATCTCAGAAACTGACGTTTCATTTCTGGACAGGTGACACAGTATTTTCAGTCGATGAGGGTTCCCCATCGCTCTGAGAACGGCACTGGCTTTTTCCTGTGGTTTGTAGATGGGAGTTTCCGTTCGTGCGTTTTTCGCTAATCCGGCCATTTATCACTCTTACTTGTCGCAATGGTCTGTTGTTATATTACCCCCTTACTCTTTTTATTAGCTTTTTGGCCAAACACAGTTTCGTGACCAAATGTGCGTTTGGTTTAGCGAAGTGGTTGCAAATCACGCTGAATCAAACGACTTTTATGGTATCAGAAACTGCGATGAGGCGTATCGATGAACACCGTGACTCTCGATCTTAAGGGATTGAACTGCCCGTTGCCCGTACTGCGGGCGAACAAGAAAATGAAAGAACTGATGGCAGGTGACATCTTGAAAATTGAGGTTACGGACCCCGCAGCGCCTAAGGATTTTGAAACATATTGTGTGACCACAGGGCACACATTGCTTTCGAATGTTGAGAACAATGGCGTATTTCTGATCAGTTTGAAGAAAGCCAAGTAATAACCGTTCTCAATTAAACGGTATTACTGGACCAGCCTCGCTGGAGATAATGTCTCAGCGGTAACGGCAATATCGGAAATGCCTTGCTGGTTTGTACGTTCAAGTAACTGGTGAGTGGCCATGCGCGCCATCGCATCGGATGTCGTGATGCCGTAGCCGCCCTGACCCGCCAGCCAGAAAAAGCCTTCCGTTCTTGGATCAAATCCGAGTGCCGGCAACCCGTCACCAAAGAAGCTTCGCAGCCCCGCCCATTTGTTGTCGATGCGGTGAATTTCCATGGTCGTCGCCTGCTGAATGCGTTCAACCGTTACGGCAATGTCGTATTCATCCGGCTGCACATCGCAGGGCGGCATCGGCGTCGCTTCTTCCGGAGAGGCCAGAATGCGACCGGCATCCGGTTTGAAGTAAAACGTCTCGTCAATGTCGTTGATCATCGGCCAGTATGTGGTGTCGTACTCGGCAGGCGCCTGAAAGACCAGCGCGGTGCGTCGCTTTGGCACAAGTCCAAGTGGTGCAAGCCCGCAAAGTCCGGTAATTTCGTCAGCCCATGCCCCGGCAGCATTGATGATAATGTCGGCGTGGATTTTCTGATGGCGGGTCTGCAATGTCCAACGGCCCTGGGTTCGCTCGATACCGATGACATCGCAGTCCGTCAGCAGCGCGCCGCCGCGGGCTTTGAAACCGCGAAGAAAACCGTCATGCATTTGTGCGACATCCATCGACATGGCGTCGGGCTCAAGCATGCCGACGGCAGCCCATTCAGGACGCATGACGGGGACCAGATCTGAAATCTCGCGTCCTTCAAGCAATCGGATGGTCGACGTCAGGGCCAGACACTGCTGATAAAGTTCTGTCGCCTTGTCGCGCCGGTCCTCGCCGCCAACCAGCAACACCCCTAACGGGTGCAATAGCGGATGCGCCGCAAAACCCGTCGGCGGATGGTCGAAGAAATGACGTGAGGCTGCCGTCAGGGCCCGGATCGCGGGCGGACCATACGTTTCCGTGAAGACGGCGGCAGAGCGTCCCGTTGAATGATAACCGGGTCGGTCTTCGCGTTCCAAAAGCTGAATAGCGGCACCATCCCCAAGCGCTTCGCTCAGGCGATAGGCGAGGGAAGCACCGGCAATACCGGCACCAATGATTGCAAAACGTACGGTCGTCATGGGATCAGTTATTCCGCGGCATTAGGCTCTGTTGCAATCGGACGGGACTCCGTCTGATCAAAGGGTTTGGTTTGGCCGGATTTATCCTCGATTGCCGGCAGCCGGCTTTTGCGGTCATCGGCATCGCGTTCGGCTTTTTGTTGCAGTCGGCTGTCCCGCTTGCGCTCGACCGCGGCACAGAACAGCACCATCAACGGCGGAATGATTACCAGCGTCAGGATTGCCGACAATGACAGGCCGCCCAGCACCACCGATCCCAGACCGCGATACAGTTCGGATCCGGAACCCGGGAACAATACCAGCGGCATCATGCCAAAGACGCTGGTCGTGGTAGACATGAAAATCGGCCGAATACGGTTCGATGTGGATTCCAGAATCGCCGCAGTGACTTCCATGCCTTCCTCACGCATATGGAAAAGGGTCTGGTGCACAAGCAGGATCGCATTGTTGACGACGATGCCGATCAGGATAACGAAGCCAAGCAATGTCAGCATGTCCAGTGGCTGAAACACGAACTGGTTCATTGCCGAAAGACCCAGCACGCCGCCCGCAGTGGCCAGCGGCACCGACAGCATGATCACCATCGGATAAATGAAGCTTTCAAACAACACTGCCATGACCAGATAGACGATGACGATGGCGATCAGGAGATCATACTTCATGTGCGCCCATGTCTGATTGAGACTGTCGGCCGTTCCGGTCAGACGAAGTTGCACCCCGGCCGGCAATCCGGCCGCTACAAGTTTATCGATGACGCCGGTCTGCAAGGTCTCAAGAGCCGTTTCCAGCGGGACCGAATCAGGCGGACGGATTTCCAGCGTCACGGTCCTGAGCCGTTCGAGATGGTTGATCTGCGTCGGACCCGAGGTGACGACGATGTCGGCCAATGCACTGGCTGGCAGGATGATACCGGACGGTGTCGAGACCGGCAGGTAATTGATCCCCTGGGTTTCCTTTACCTGAAGTTCTGGCCCCTTGATCATCAGATCGAGACGTTTGTTGCCAACGGTTATTTCGGCGACGCGCAGGCCGTCGTTGAAGGCGTCCAGCGTGTCGGAAAGCTGTTTCGCCGTGACGCCGTTATCGGCCAGCTTGACTCTGTTCGGATAGACACGGACTTCCGGGGCGCCGAGTTCAAGACCCGGCTTGGGACGCAACTGCGTGCCCTGGCTTTTCGGCATGACGTTTTCGATCAGGCTGACGGCTTGTAGCGCCGTGCCGAGAATGGGTTCCAGATCTTCACCCATGACATTCAATTCAATCGACCGTGATCCGCCGATGCCACGACCGAACAGCGAACGTTGTGAAATAAGACCGAACGTTCCGGGTTCCTTGAGGGCGGCGGATTTCAGGATCGGGATCAGTTCCTTGACGCGGTCCGGGTCATAAGCCTGAGCGCCCAGAAACGTACTGCCTCGCGTTGCGACAAAGAAGAAACGATCGACCAGCGGCTTGCCGTCTGCACGTTTGCCGTCCGGGTTGTTAGCGGCCAGCAGCGGGATCATTTCCGCTTCGAATTTAGAGGCGATCTCTTCGGTGGTGTCGAGGTTGTATCCCGGCGGCGGCACGACAATCCCGAAAATCAGATTGCGATTGCCGTCCGGCAGATATTCAAGCTTTGGCAGCAACGCGTAGGTGACGAAGGCGCAAACACTGGTCAGGGTCACGATGCAGGTAATTGAAAGCATTTTACTGGCGATGACCTTGCGGGTGAACAGCAACACCAGATCATGAAATCCTTCCGCCAGGGAATCGACGACGGGAATGCGCATCCGCGTGATCGATGTTTCGTCAGGATTGCCGAGCAGTTTTTTAGACAATGCCGGGATCACGGTTATGGCGACCAGCAATGACAGCATCACCGAAACCGACAAGGCGACGGCGATGTCGCGGAAGAGCTGCCCGACCTCGAGGTCCATCAGCAGGATCGGGATGAAAACCATGACGGTGGTCAGGGCGGAGACAAGAACGGCGACCCATACCTGACGGGCCCCTTCAAAGGCGGCCTCGACACGGCTCAATCCCTTTTCGCGAAGTCTAAAAATATTTTCAAGAACGACAATGGCCGCATCCACAACCATGCCGACAGCGAAGGCGATCCCGGCCATCGAAATCACGTTGAGTGAGCGACCGAGGAAGGCCATGGCGACAAAGGCACCGATCACCGACACCGGAATGGCCATGGAAACAATCAACGTCGCCCCCCAGGAGCGCAGATAGATCAGAAGCACGAACGCTGCCAGCAAGCCGCCGATGACGATATTCTGCTGAACAAGGTTGATCGATGAATCGATATAGACCGTCTCATCGTAGACCTGAATGAGCTGCAGCTTCTTCGCCACCAGCCGATGATCGTTCAGTTCCTTGATCGCGGCGCGGATGCCGATCATCGTCTCAATGACATTGGCGCCGGTTTCCCGAACCGTGTTGATGGCAATGGCCGGGCGTCCATTAACGCGAATACGCGCAGACGGATCGGAGTAGCCATAGGACACCTCGGCAATATCGCCGATCGTGACGCGGGCGACGCTCCCGGTCGTGGCATCGCTTTGCGAGCGGATGACGACGCCGGAGACATCTTCCAGGCTTCTGAATTCACCTTCGGTACGCACAACGTAGCGTCGCTTGCCTTCGTCAACGTCACCGGCGGAGATGGATGAATTGGCTGCGCGCATGGTGGCGACGACATCGGTGACGGTCAGCCGGTATCGCGCCATGGCGTTCGGATCAACGCGAACGATCATTTCACGGTTTGACGAGCCATAAATATTGACGCGCGCTACGCCGCTGACCCGCTCGAGCCGGTCCTGAATGACGTCTTCTGCAAAATCTCCAAAGGTGTGGATGGGGGATTTGTTGTCGTCGGTCTGCAGCAACACGATCCATGCAATCGGGTTGTCTTCGGAACTGGCGGTGCGAATGGAAGGCTGATCGGCTTCGTCCGGGTAATCGCTGACCCGGTCAAGTCTGTTGGCAGTCAAAAGCAGGGCGCGGCTCATGTCCTGGCCGACCGTGAATTCCATGGTGATGCGCGAGCGACCGTCCTGACTTTCCGAGGAGATCTGTTCCAGGCCCTCAATACCTTTCAGGACTTCTTCCTGCTCGTTGGTGATTTCGCGTTCGATTTCCGCAGGCGCTGCGCCCGGCCAGATCGTTTCGAGGCTGATGATCGGCTTACGAACGTCAGGTGTGAGCTGGATCGGAATTTTTGCAAACGCAACGACACCGAACATCACGACCATCAGAACTGCCGCCATAACGGCGATCGGTCTTTCAATTGAAAGGCGGATCAATCCGTTCATGAGGCATTGCCTTTCGGTTTCTCAGGCGCCTTGCTGTCCTCAATCAATTCACCGGGACGCAGGCGCTCATTGCCGCGAATAACGACGATATCGCCTTCGACGATGCCATTCTCGACAACAAAACGCTGGCCTACGGCTTGCCCCAGTTTAACTGGCCTGAAGGTGGCTTTGCCGGCATCATTCAGGACGACCAGTTGCGCCCCGCCGCGGTTGAGGATGGCGTCCTTGTGCACCGTCAGCACATCACGAATTTCGCCGGCGGGCACATCGACCGTAACCGTCTGGTTGGCTGCCGTTGATTTGACCGAACCCGGGAATTTTGCGGTAAAGCGAACGCGGCGGGTCCGTGTGCGGGGATTTTCGTTGGGGATAACGGCACGGACAATGGCGCTCAGGGCGCTGGCGTCTTCCATCAATGCCTTAAGTTCCCGCCCTGCCGTCAGGCCGGAAATATGACTGGCCGGGACATCCGCTTCGATTTCAAGATTGTTGTTATCCAGCAACGTCACGACCGGATCGCCGACGCGCAAATAAGCCCCGGCTTCGGAATGACGTTCAATGATGACACCGGCGTACGGTGCAGGAATGGTGGCGTCGGCAAGGGCGATCTCGCCCAATTGCAGGTTCGCTTCAGCCGATTTCAGTTGTGCCGATGCCTTGCTGATTTCACTTTTGGCACGGATGGTTTCCTGTGTTTTGTCATTCAGCCGGGCCGGCGAGAAGGCCGGTGAGTCTTTCAGGCCTTTGAGACGGTCCAGTTCCTGTTCCAGCAACTGCAGGCTGGCGCGGCTGGTTTCCAGGGCGGCACGGGCGCTGGCAACATCAGCCTGGCGGCGGTTGCGTTCCCAGATGAAGGCATCGTCGACAAGCAATGCCAATACGTCGCCGGCTTCTACGCGGTCACCAACTTCGACCAGGTATTTATCGACCGGTCCGGAAACTCTGGCTGCCACCATACCCGATTGACGGGGCACAAATCTGCCGATCACAGGAATGGTCTGGCGTAAGGATTCGGTGCGGACGGCATCCATGCCGACAGCTTTCACCGTGTCGGCCTGCGGCGCCGGTACGCCAGAAGGTTTTGCCTGGGCGCGGGCATAATCCGGTATTGTCAGCGAGATGACCGCGAGCCCGGCTGTAATCGATCTGAAAAAAAATCCCTGCATCGATTTTCCCATCGATATTCACTATGCGCAAAGCACATTGGTTTATGTGTGCATTGCACAATAATAACACACAAAAAAACACCTGCGAATGCTCAGTCTTCGCAGGTTCACCGTCAGACGAACCGGAATTTTCCTGTGGATCGTCATTTATAGGCTAATTTAGATTGTAATTTCAGGCAATTAATTTGTACCGGAGATCATTTCAAGACGCAAAAAAGGGAAAAAAGCATACGGATTCACCACCGTTTTTGCACTGTCAGTGCTCTTGCCTGTGACTTCCATTTGAATGTCCGTTGAATATACCCAATGTTAATGCATTGAAAAAAAACAGCCGGTGCCCAAAATACGCATCATGCGCATATCAAGTTGGTTTGCTGTCCTGACATTGGTTCTTGTGTCGCTGACGGTCGGTGCTCAGGCCGATCTGATCGGTCACGGCGGCATGGTCCGCAGTGTTGATGTTTCATCGGACGGAACACGGGTGATTACCGGCAGTTTCGATTTTACCGCTCGCCTCTGGAATTTCGGCGATCAGAGTGAAATTGCAGTCCTCAATCTTCACGAAGGTCCGATCACCAGCGTCAGATTTGGTCCGTCCGGCACGCGCGCGCTGACCACAAGTGATGATTTCACCGCTATTCTCTGGGATCTCGTGACGTTCAAGCCGCTGCATCGGCTGACCGGACACCAGCACAAGGTGATGACATCGGCATTTTCACCTTCGGGCAAACTGGCGGCAACCGGGTCTTGGGACAAGACAATCAAGATCTGGGATCTGGTCAGCGGCAAGGAAATCAAATCACTGTCGGCCAACAGTCCGGTCAACGCGGTTGTCTTCCTGAAAGACGGCAAACGGCTGATCAGCGGCGGCCACGGACCGCTGGTCGAAATCTGGAATGTCGAAACCGGTGCTTTGGTCGGCAAGCTTGAAGGCCATTTGATGGGTATAACCGCGCTCAGCCTGTCACCTGACGGCAAGCAGTTGCTGTCAGCCAGTATCGACAAATCGATACGGCTTTGGGATCTCGAAAAAATGCTCGAGATCGGCAAGATCATTGTCCACGACGGGCAGGTATTCGACGTGCAGTTTTCCCCTGATGGCAAGCGTGCGCTGACGGCGGGCAAGGACGGCTTTATTATAGAATGGGATCTGGCCAAAGCGAACGTACTTCGGGAAATTCAGGCACATGACCGGATCGCCTGGGCCGTCAGATATACGCCGGATGGCCGTTTTGCCGTTTCCGCCAGTTCCGACGAGCAGGCGCGCATCTGGCATTTGCAGACCGGCGATCGCATCGGTCAGACGGAAATTGCCGGAAATGAGCCGAAGCCCTGGCTGGAAAGCAGTCACCCGGGGGCCAGATTGTACACCAAGTGCGCCAAATGCCATTCTCTGACCGCCGATGGGCCGTCCCGGTCCGGTCCGCATTTTTCCGGTTTATTCAATCGAAAGGCCGGTACGGTGCAGAATTACCATTACTCCAGCGCTTTGACAGGGGTAGATTTCCGTTGGGATGAAAAGAATTTGTTCCGGCTCTTCAGCGAAGGACCGGACAAGATGCTTCCTGGAACAAAAATGCCGGTGCAGCGTGTCACCGACGCCAAACAGCTGACGGATCTGGTTGATTATCTGCGCGACCTGACGAAATAACTCGACGGCCCCCGACAGGAGGATTTGATGACGACGCTTTTGTATTCCCACCCCGCCTGCATCGAGCATGATCCGGGCGAATACCATCCTGAACGGCCGGACAGGTTGCGCGCCGTTATGGCGGGATTGGAAGTGGAGAAATTTCAGCACCTGCTTCGGCTCGAAGCGCCGATCGTCGATCTGGCAGAGGTCAAGCGCGTTCACAAGTCTGATTACGTCGACATGATCATGGATAACGTGCCGAGCGAAGGTCGGGTCAGGCTTGATCCCGATACCGCAATGTCGCCGAAATCCGGTGAAGCCTCGCAACGTGCCGCCGGTGCCGGTGTCGCCGCCGTCGATGCCGTTATCAGCAAGCAGGCACGCAATGCCTTTTGCGCCGTGCGCCCACCCGGACACCATGCGGAATCTTCCCAGGCGATGGGGTTCTGCCTGTTTAACTCGGCGGCGACGGCGGCATTCCATGCCCGTGCCAAGCACGGTCTGGAACGGGTCTGCGTCATTGATTTTGACGTCCACCACGGTAACGGCACGCAGCACAGCTTCGAGAACGTTGCAGGCATGTTCTATGGTTCGTCGCATCAGTATCCGGCCTATCCCGGCACCGGGTCGACGTCAGAGAGAGGAAAGTTCGGCAATATCTGTAACCTGCCATTGGCCCCCGGAACCGGCTCGAAGGGCTTTCGCGAAGCCTATGAAGAGGTCATGTTCCCGGCAATCCGCGAGTTCAAGCCGGAACTGCTGATCATCTCCGCCGGATTTGATGCGCACATCAATGATCCGCTGGCGCAACTGGAGCTGGCGACGGAGGACTACCGCTGGGTGACCGACAAGCTGCTCGATATCGCCTACGAGGTCTGTGACGGGCGGGTGGTGTCGATGCTGGAAGGCGGTTACGACCTTGACGCGCTTCGTGACAGCGTTGTCGTGCACGTGCAATCGCTGATGGAGCATTGACAGCTTGCCCGCGCGGAGCATGACGCATAGACTGCGCGCCGTTTTAAAAGTTACCGATTGAGGCAGGCCGAATGGCTAAAGACGCACCCGCAGGACCGGATATGGTTCCTGCTGATATCCTGAAAATGAGCTTCGAGGCCGCCCTCGAGGAGCTGGAGGATATTGTCCGCGAACTGGAAACGGGTGATGGTGACCTCGACACCTCCATCAATGGCTATACACGTGGTGTTTTCCTGAAAAAGCATTGTGAAACAAAGCTTAAGGAAGCCGAGGCGCGGATCGAGAAAATTGTCGTCGGCAACGACGGCACGGTCAGAGCCGAACCTCTCGACGGCGACGCCTGAAGGATACCCCCATGAGTAAACTGGAAAACGCGCTTTCCGCGTGTGCTGAAAACGTTGAAACCGAACTGGACCGGTTGCTGCCGAAATCCGAGACGCCGGAAGCGCGGGTCATTGATGCCATGCGCTATGCCACGTTGGGCGGCGGCAAGCGCATTCGTCCATTTTTGCTGACACAGTCTGCCGGTCTGTTCGGTGTCTCTGAGTCCAAAGCATACCGTGCCGCGGCTGCCCTTGAGATGATCCACTGTTATTCACTGGTTCATGACGACTTGCCGGCCATGGATGACGACGACATGCGGCGCGGCAGGCCGACCGTGCACAAGGAATTTGACGAGGCAACCGCGATCCTTGCCGGTGATGCGTTGCTGACCAAGGCTTTCGAAGTGCTTGCCGAGCCGGCTACGCACGGCAGTTCGGAAGTTCGCGCCAACCTTTGCCTGGCGCTGGCCAAGGCGTCCGGCGATCACGGTATGGTCGGCGGGCAGATGCTTGATCTGGTGGCGGAACAGACAAAACTGGATATTCCGGAAATTACCCGGCTGCAACGCATGAAGACCGGCGCCCTGATTGCGGTGGCCTGCGATATGGGTGCGATCATGGGCAAGGCATCCGAACATGCCCGTCTTGCGTTACACCACTATGCACATGATATAGGTCTGGCCTTCCAGATTGCTGACGATTTGCTGGATGTCGAGGGCAGTACCGAAGAAGTCGGCAAGCGTACCGGCAAGGATGAAGCTGCCGGGAAAGCGACTTTTGTATCGCTTTTGGGTATCGAACGTGCCCGAGAGCAGGCGCATATACTGGCTGATCAAGCGGCAACGCACCTTGATATGTTCGACGAAAAAGGCGAGCATTTGAAGGAACTTGCGAATTTTATCGTGACTCGGCGTAAATAATCGCCATAACGCCGAATATTCGTGTATTTTTTCTGTAATATTTTGCGAGATCTAGCCTGCTCGGCAGATATTATATTTAAGGGACTGGTCTTTTGGACGACGTAAACAAAACTCCGCTACTTGATACGATCCACCTGCCGGCGGATACGCGCAATTTGTCGATGGAGGAGCTGCGTCAGCTCGCGGATGAAGTGCGTCGCGACACGGTTCGAATTGTCTCGATCACAGGTGGCCATCTGGGTGCGTCACTGGGTGTCGTTGAGCTGACCGTCGCCTTGCATCATGTCTTCAATACCCCCGAAGACCGGTTGATCTGGGATGTCGGCCATCAGTGCTATCCGCATAAAATCCTCACCGGACGGCGCGATCAGATGCTGACATTGCGTCAGGGTGACGGCATTTCCGGTTTCACCAAACGATCCGAGAGCGAATACGACCCGTTCGGTGCAGCGCATTCCTCGACGTCGATCTCATCAGGGCTCGGCATGGCGGTGGCCAGTGAGCTTTCCGGCAAGAAGAACAACGTCATTGCCGTCATCGGTGACGGTGCGATGACCGCCGGCATGGCTTATGAGGCGATGAACAACGCCGGTTCCATGGATGCGCGGCTGATTGTTGTCCTCAACGACAATGATATGTCGATTGCGCCGCCGGTCGGAGCCTTGTCGGCTTATCTGTCACGCCTGATCTCGTCGAAAACCTATCGCTCGGCCCGCCATCTGGCGAAAAACGTTTCCAAGAGATTGCCGCGTCAGATCGAGACGGTAGCCGCCCGGGCCGAAGAATACGCCCGTGGCATGGTCACAGGCGGGACGCTGTTTGAAGAACTGGGTTTTTTCTATGTCGGCCCGATTGATGGTCACAATATCGAGCACTTGATACCGGTTCTGAAAAACCTGCGCGACGATCAGGAAGATGGACCGGTGTTGTTGCACATCGTGACCGAGAAAGGCCATGGCTATAAACCGGCTGAGGAATCCGCCGACAAATACCATGGCGTGTCCAAGTTTGACGTCGTTACCGGCAAGCAGCACAAGCCGAAACCGAATGCCCCCAGCTATACCAACGTTTTTGCCAAAGCGCTGATCGAAGAAGCCAGGCATGACGACAAGGTTGTGGCGATTACCGCCGCCATGCCTTCGGGGACCGGGATCGACAAGTTTGGCGATGTTTATCCCGAACGCAGTTTTGACGTCGGTATCGCCGAGCAGCATGGCGTCACCTTTGCGGCAGGTCTGGCCACCGAAGGCTACAAGCCTTTCGCGGCCATCTATTCGACCTTTCTGCAGCGCGCCTATGATCAGGTTGTGCATGATGTCGCCATTCAGTCTCTGCCGGTACGCTTTGCCATCGACCGCGCCGGTTATGTCGGCGACGACGGTTCGACGCATTGCGGCGCTTTCGATATTGCCTATCTGTCGACACTGCCGAATTTTGTCGTTATGGCAGCATCCGACGAAGCCGAACTGATGCACATGACGCGGACGGCATTGTCCATCAATGACCGCCCATCGGCTTTCCGTTATCCGCGCGGCGAAGGTGTCGGCGTTGAGTTGCCGGAACGTGGAAAAATTCTTGAAATCGGCAAGGGGCGGATCGTCCGCGAAGGCAAGACGGCTGCAATCCTGAGCTTTGGGGGCCGTTTGCAGGAATGCATCAAGGCGTCCGAGGAACTGGCATCGCGCGGCCTGTCCACGACGGTGGCTGATGCCCGCTTTGCCAAACCGCTCGACCATGATCTGATCCGCAACCTGGCGCGAAACCACGAAGTGCTGGTAACGATTGAAGAGGGTGCGATCGGTGGTTTCGGCTCACACGTGCTGACATTCATGGCGAATGACGGGCTTCTCGAAAGCGGGCTCAAGGTTCGTGCGATGATGATGCCCGATGAGTTCTTCGATCAGGACAAGCCGGTCAAGCAATATGACCGGGCGCGTCTGAATGCCCAGCATATCGTTGAAACGGTGATGACCGCACTTGGCCGCGAAAGCGAGCTGAGTTCACCCGTCCGGGCCTAGAGGCAATCGCTAAAATCCGCCTCGATCAATTGCTGGTGGACCGCGGGCTGGTTGAAAGCCGGTCCCGGGCTCAGGCCCTGATCATGGCCGGGCTGGTCTTTTCCAAAGAACGCAAACTCGAGAAATCCGGCCAGCAGGTTGCCGAGGATATTGCACTCGAGGTTCGCGGCCAGGATCATCCCTGGGTCAGCCGGGGCGGGCTCAAGCTGGCGCACGCGATTGAGCATTTTGACATTAACCCGTCAAATTTCATATGCCTTGATGTCGGAGCGTCGACCGGCGGGTTCACGGATGTCTTGCTGCAAAATGGCGCGAAGCGGGTCTACGCGGTTGATGTCGGTCATGGCCAGCTGGCATGGAAGCTCAGATCTGATGAGCGTGTGATCGTCCTCGAAAAAACCAATGCACGATATCTGACGGCAACGGAAATCCCCGAACCCGTCGACATCGTCGTTTGTGATGCCAGCTTTATCAGCCTGAAAACCGTGTTACCGGCAGCGCTTGGACTGGCCAAGAAAGGGGCTGTGCTGGCGGCTTTGATCAAACCGCAGTTTGAAGCCGGTCGGGAACAGGTCGGTAAGGGCGGTGTGGTACGCGATCCGGCGATCCATCATCAGGTTTGCGAGACAATCCGCAACTGGCTGGACGGCATGGATAACTGGTCCGTACGCGGTATTGTTGAAAGCCCGATCACCGGTCCTGAAGGAAATGTCGAATTTCTGATCGTTGCCGAAAAAACAGCTGGGTGATTATCCGCCGTTTATCCCCTGTCATGCGGGAAACCCGCCTGCACCCAGGCAACGATACCGCCTTCCATCGAATAAACCTCGCTCAACATGCCTTGTGACAGCAGATATTCGGCAACCTGATACGACCGCATGCCGTGCGCGCACATGATCACGACCTTTTTGGCGCCATCGCGCGGCACTTTGTCAAAATCGAATGATGACATCGGATTGTGGTCCGCATTGACGATGCGGGCCTCGTATAGTTCGGGCAATTCGCGGACATCAATCAAAATTGCAGCCTCGGAATCCAGCCAGGACTTGGCCGTTGGCGCATCGATTTCCTGAACCGTTTGCATTTCGGATGCCATAATGTCCGTCTCCTCAGTCAGTGGCGTCAGTGTCTCGGCATTTGAGATGCAAGAAGCTATCACGTCTTTACACCTGGATGCTATAGGGGGCAGGTTTTCAAATGAAGGCGTACCGTGTATAGGAAAACTCGATAAGTCACGTCGTTTCAAAACGTTGACGGGATTTTGTCGGAACGCGCAACTATACTTTCGATGCCGAGTGTGTGCCCAATAATCGAGGTTGCCATGGAAGCAAAATACTTTTTAAAAGGCGAAATCCTGTTTGAAGAAGGACGCAAGGATGACCTCGCTTTCGTCATAAAAAAGGGGACGGTTACGCTTTCCAAAAGTGTGCATGGCGGTTGGAGCAAAAATATTGCGACCATTGAAGCCGGGGGCATTATTGGCGAAATGGCGCTGATTGATAATCAGCCGCATTCCGTTACAGCGACGGCGACCGAAGACGGCGAGGCCCTGATCCTGACGCGGGAAGAATATCTAAACCGCCTTGAAACGTCGGACAAGATATTCGGGCTGATCATTAAAACGCTGACACACCGGCTGCGCTCTACGTACATGTGATCAGTTTATAACCTGGACGGTGCGATCAAGGACACGCCGAGTTCCTGCAAAAGTGCCGGAAACGCATCGCCGGCAAGAAAACGGTATTCCTCTTCACGGGGGGTGGTCAGGCTGTCTGCTTTGATCAACGCATCATCAACCAGCCCCGGATGGCACATAATCAGCGTGCCGGCACCGGCCCCGCTCAGCCAGCGTCGCATCAACTCATCATAGGGCGGCTCACCTGCGAACCCGCGTACGCCGGCAAAACATCTGTTGCCGGGAATGCCGGCCCGGTCGGCCAGAGCCTTAAACCGTACCCCTAGCAAAGATATGATAATCGCCCGGACAACCGACGAGCGGCTGCGAACAATTGCAGAGAGCGGTTGTGTGCATCGGCGGAGCCATGCCCCGTGGTTGGCGAGACGGGCGCTGTAAGCCGCAAGCACAATATCGCGGATCATCGGTAACTGATGGACGTGGTGATGCCCGTCGAGAAAATCCGGGGGGCGTCCCCAGGCGGCCTCGAAGCAATCCAGCTGCGCCTGCACTTCTGCAGTGATTTCAGCAGTTTCAAGGCGACCGCGCATCGCCTGTTTAATCAGTGCCGGCAATGCCGGCAACCGCCCGTCAGGCGCAAGGAGGGGCATTTTCGTGATGCAGGGCTGATCAGTCAGTACCAGGTGCAATCCTACTTCGAATACAGGCGGGGCAACGGCACGCAGCAATGCCGCTTCCGCTGGCCAATGCGGCCCGGTTGTCATGCAGCTTGTGGCGTTCAGCCTACCGGCGACGGCAAGATCGCGGATCGCAAAGCCGATCCCCGGCGCCAGACCATAATCATCGGCAGAAAGCGCCACTTTATGCTGCAGTGCATTCAAAGGCTCTGCCACGTGTTTTGTTCCTTCCCTGTATCGTCACCATCAAGTATATAGCTGCCTTTCAGTTGCGTGGCACGGCTTGCGCGACTGGTAACGGAAAAAATGGAAAGCGGCGACAATGTTCGCGACATCAAATTTGCCAACGTCTAGATCGAACGAACCTGAGCTCATCAGTGTCGTCGTGCCGATGTACAATGAACGCAGCAATATCGCGTCTTTTCTCGGACGATTGATCCCGGTTTTGCAAAGCCTTGGACCGAATTGGGAGATCATTTGCATCAATGACGGTAGTGTTGATGATACTCTGGCGGTGTTGCTGGACCAGCGTGTAAACGAACCTCGTATCACTGTGATCGATTTGTCGCGAAATTTCGGCAAGGAATGCGCGCTCTCTGCCGGCCTTGCCCAATCGCGTGGCGACGTCGTTGTGACAATTGACGCAGATCTGCAACATCCGCCCGAAGCGATAGCAGAAATGCTGCAAAAATGGCGCGATGGATACGAGATGGTTTTTGCACAGCGCCATCAACGGATAGGTCAGAGTCTGATGCATCGGCTGTCAGCACGTTTTTTCTATTTCATCATGCGCATGCTTTCCGATGTGCCGCTGGCGGCAGAAGCCGGTGATTTTCGATTGCTGGATCGCTGTGTAGTCAATGCCATCAATGGTCTGTCCGAACGTCAGCGTTTCATGAAGGGTATTTTCGCCTGGGTTGGCTTTACGCAGATCGGTATTGTTTATCGTCAGGAAGCCCGTGCCGCCGGCACCTCAAGCTGGCGACCGCTGAGTCTGATCCAGTTCGCTTTCGATGGCTTGACGGCATTTTCGACATTTCCGCTTACCGTCTGGATGATCCTCGGCGCTTTGGTTTCCGGAATGGCTTTCTTTTATATTCTGGTGCGGTTGATCTACGTTGCTTTGAATGGCGTCGACGTGCCCGGTTATGAATCAACCATAGTCATTATTTTGTTCCTTGGCGGGTTCCAGTTACTTGGACTTGGCGTGCTTGGCAGTTATCTCGGCAGGGTCTTCGGTGAAGTGAAGAGGCGGCCATTGTACATCGTGCGTAAAACGCATGGTCCTGCAACTGACGACAAGACGGCGCCCTTGAAATCGCCAAACAGTCAAAGCCGGTAACCCTCGTATGTCCTTAACGCGCCGTCCCGTTATAGCTGCCTTCATGACGATGGCGACCATTGCCACAGCTGCGTTTGTGCTGACGTTGCCGGCGATTTGGAATGGCAGTCCGTTTTTTTATTGGGACAGTGTCGACTATATACACCTGTCGTTTTCCTGGGATCTGCCGGTTTACCGGACCATGCCGTATGGGCTTTTCACCGGTATTTCCCGTCCACTCGGTACGCTTTGGACCGTTGCTGTTGTTCAGGCGTTGCTTGCCGCATTTATGCTATACGAAACGTTGGCTGTGTTCACGCCGGGTGCCGAGCGCCGTCTGCTTTTGCCGGTCTGTCTGCCGCTGCTTTTACTGACAAGTTTGCCGTGGATGGCCGGACAAATCATGCCGGATGCTTTTTCCGGTCTTGTCGTACTGGGCATCATTACCCTGGCCTTCTCGGATAAAGGTCTGCCCCGTCGTATGTGTGTGGCAGGTGTGCTCGTTCTGGCGACGACGCTGCATACGACCCACATCGCAGTCGGTTCCGGCCTGATTGTTGTTCTGGCGGGGTTCGGTTGGTGGTTCCGGAATCGTTGGCCAACCATACGGCCACGCGTGTTGTTGCCGTTGCTCTCTCTGGCTGTTGGCATTTTGTCTATTGCTGCGATCCACTGGGTGACTGTCGGGCGACCGTTCGTTACGCAACCCTCCGCCGTGCTTTGGCTTGGCCGGCTCGTGCAGGATGGAATCGCGCAGCGCTTTCTTGATGATAACTGCAAGCGTGGCGATGAATACAAACTCTGCAAGTTGAGCGGTAAACTGCCGAAGACCGCCAATTCGTTTTTGTGGGACTGGGGTGGTGCTCCGCTGCAGATCTATGGCAGTTGGCAGAAGATGCGTCCCGAAGCGCGCCGGATCGTCGAAAAAACGCTTCGCGATTATCCGTGGCTGCATGCCAAGGCCGCGGCGCAATTGACGTATGAGCAATTGACCCGATTCAAGACTGGCGATGGCCTTGAGAACAAGATGGCGTGGCTGCTCAAGGACGTCCTGCAAAAATATTATCCGTCGGATAGGGCACCATGGCTGGCGTCGCAGCAGATGAGCAAGGCGGGCATCAATTTTCAGATGATCAACAAGCTGCAGGTCCCGGTATTGGGTCTCGCACAGCTGTTGATTGTCGGCCTGGCCATTATTGCCTATCGGCGCCGAGACAGGCTGACATTCTTATTTGCGACGCTGACCGTCATTGCGCTATTGGGCAACGGCTTTGTTTGCGGTGCGCTTTCCAATCCGAATGACCGCTATCAGAGCCGTCTGGCATGGATCGCTATCGTTGTGCTTTTCGTCGCTGCTTACCGGTGGCGACTTGCGCCAGAAAAGCCCTCCGATCAGCCTGAATAAACGCATGCGTTCATCGGGGCGCACTTTTTGCCCCAAGCAATTGCATTTACCCCCGGGCCGGGTGGCTATAAGTTTGTGGCATGAGGAGTACCCCCGATGTTTCAAGATTGCCGTGGGCTGGATGTCACTGCCGTTTCCGAAGCTGCCGTAAAGGCTTTCGATGCGACGGTCGTTTCGTATCTGGGCATTAATCCCAGTGCGGGGCCGAACCTCAAGGCGACACTTGAAGCCGACCCAGACATGCCGCTCGCACATGTTTTGAAGTGCTATTTTTTCATGCTGATGGCGACCGGACCATTACAGGCAAGGGCGCAAAAAGCTGCCGCCGATGCCCGCCAGCGTGCAGAAACCGCTACCCCCCGAGAGCGCTTGCATATCGATGCCGCCGAGCATTGGTCGCACGGTCGCAAACATGCGGCGCTTGCCTGCTGGGAAACGATTTTGCAGGACAATCCTCTGGATGCCTTGGCGCTACGGCTGGCCCACCACGGGCATTTTTACGAGGGGGACGGGCAGAATTTGCGAGACACCGTGACCCGGCGGCTGTTTGCCTGGTCACCGGATGTGCCGGGCTATGGTTATGTCATGGGGATGCTGTCGTTTGGCTTTGAAGAAACCCATAATTACGATGCTGCGGTCAGGGCCGGCGAGGAAGCGGTTGATCACATACCGGAAAATCCCTGGGCTATTCATGCCGTGGCGCATGTTCACGAGATGCGTGATACCCCCGATACCGGTATCGCATGGATTTTGAAAAATCAGCCCGGTTGGATCACCGCCAACAACTTCCGCTATCATGTCTGGTGGCACCGCATGCTGATGCATATTGACCGTGCGGAATACGAAGCGGTTCTTAAACTCTATGACGAAGATTTGTGGGACCCGGAGTCCGACGAATATCTGGATCTCGTCAATGATGCGGCGCTGTTGCTTCGACTGGAATTGCACGGTCAAAGCGTCGGCAATCGCTGGCAGGCGCTGGCTGAAAAATGCCGCGGGCATAAGACCGACCAAATTCTTGTGTTTATCGACGTGCATCATGCCATTTCGCTTTCTGCAGCGGGCGGGAATGACGCATCTGAATTGCTGCAGGCGATGCAGGGTTATGCCGCATCGAGCAGCGATGATAATGCGAGGGTGACCATGTCACTGGGCTTGCCGTTGGCCAGCGCGTTGATGGCGCACCGTGGCGGCGATTACGGCACAGTTGTCGATACCTTGCTGCCGATCCGCTATTCATTGCACAAGCTGGGCGGTTCGCATGCTCAACGCGATCTGTTTTCCATGGTGCTGATTGATTCGGCGCTGAAATCGGGGCGTATCAATATCGCCCGGATGCTGGTTTCCGAGCGTCTGGGCCGACTGCCCAATAACACTTGGACGCTTGCGAAAGCTCAGGCTGCCGGCATAGCGGCATAAGCAAATTATGGCCGCGAAGCAAAAAAACAACGATCTCTACCGCCTTTTGGGTGTCGCACCGGATGCCAGCCCGGAAGAGATCAAGAAGTCCTATCGCCGCAAGGCGCTCGAGATGCATCCAGATCTTGATCCCGGCAACCCGTGGGCCGAGGATGAATTCAAGGAATTATCCGCAGCCTATCAGATCCTTTTTGATCCCGTGCGCCGTGCCCAGTACGACAGGGGTGAATTGACGGCAGGCGGGCAAAAGCGGCGCACCAAGCCGGCGCCTGAAGCGGAAGAAAAACCCAAGCGCAAGGGGTTCGAAGGCTTTTTCCGGCAACGTCCCGGGCCAGATATCGATGGTGTTGATGTCACGTATAACCTGAGCGTGGATTTTCTTGATGCTGCGCGCGGTACCAATACGGAGCTGAAAACGACCCACGAGTCGACTTTGAAGGTGAACGTGCCGCCGGGTACGCTGAGTGGCCAGGTCCTGCGCCTCAAGGGGCAGGGTATGCGCGGCTTTGGCAATGGGCGCGACGGTGATGCGCTGGTTGAAATCGAGGTTGCGCCACATCCGGTTTTCCATTGCCAGGGCAGGGATATTTACACGGATGCGCCGGTGGCACTCGAAACCGCTGTCCTGGGCGGCAAGATTCAGGTCGAAACCATCGATGGGCTGGTCAATATGAATGTCCCGGCAAACGCCAATACCGGAACCCGGTTGCGCCTGAAGGGTCGCGGTCTTGCCGATGGTGGCCGGAAAAGCGGTGCCCGGGGCGATCACTATGTGACGCTGGTTCTGACGCTGCCGAAAAAACCCGACCCGGAGTTGGCAGACTTCATCCGCAAGCGCGCTGAAGATAAGAAATAAGCGTTTCTGTTCAGCGGTTCGCGTCGCGGCTTGCAAGCGCGATAGGCTCGGCGTCGATAAGATCCTTCAAGGTAACGCCCAGAACCTTCTGATTGGCTTCCCTGAGTTGCCTGATGCGGTCTCCCATACGCGCCCGCCACGGCTCATCTCCCCACAAGATATCAAGTTCCGAAAAGCCCAAGCCAAGTACCTGATACAGATCATACAATGATACCGTTTCCGGATCGCGGGCGAGAATCCAGCGTCCGGATGAGGTGCGCTCCGTGTAATTGGCAGCACGCAGATTGTTGAGGATGCTGTCCACGGCTTCGCCGCCGCCGCCTGTTGTCATGAGAATGCGGCTGCGGTGGACACTGCCAAGGCCGTCCCGGCTGGCTTCGTAAAGGACAGCGAGGATTTGCACGGCGATAACAAGCCGCATCCCTGTGCCGACGTTTGAAGAAAGCGGTTTGCCGCCTGCGGATTGCCATTCACTGACGCTCGCCGTCAGAATGGCGCCGATCAGAACCAGCAACCATGACAGATACATCCAGACCAGGAATATCGGGACCACCGACATGGCACCGTAGATATTCTGGTAGGTAGGGAACGTGACGATGTACCAGCCGAATATCTTGCGCAGAATGGTGAAGCCGATGCCGGCCACGATGGCACCGGAAATCCCTGCGGTAAAGCCGACCGGCCTGTTGGGAATGATGATGTAAAAGACCGTCAGCAGCAGAATGATCATGATTGTCGGCAAAAAGGTGCCGAAAAAGGCGATAAACCCGCCACCTGTATCGATGCCGACCCACTCAGTGGCGGCAAATATATAAGTCGATAGCGAGAAACTGGCGCCGAGCAACAGGGGCCCCAGTGTCAGCAATGCCCAGAAGACCAGCAGGCGAGGGACAAGGGCGCGCGGTCTGGCAACGCGGAAAATTGTATTCAGGTCAGCCTCGATGGTGCCGAGCAGCAGTACGGCGGTGGCTGCCAGGGCGACGATACCAACGGCGCTCAACGTCGTCGTGTTTTGTACAAATCTGGTAAAATATTCCTGCGTGGCGTCGGCGGTGTCGGGCAGCAGGTTTGAGAACAAAGCATCTTGCAGGGTCTCGCGAACGCCGGAAAACACGGGAAAAGCCGCAAGCATGGAAAAAGCGATGGCGGTTAGCGGCACAATGGCCAGCAGGGATGTGTAACTGAGGCCTGCAGCCATCCTGAGGCAGCGATCTTCGCCGAACCGGTTGCCGGAAAACCGGGCAAAAGCGCCGATTTCCTTCAGTACAACGCCGATACCGGCTTCATTTTCTTTTTCGTCAGCAGTACGAAGAATATTGGCGGAATCGCTGGTAAAACTGTCGTCCGCCAATTCCTTGTAGCTGGTATCTTCCTGCATCAGGATACTCCATCCGATTGACGCCTTCGCCGTCCTATTATATGGCAAAGCCACTTTGGCGAAACATATTGTGCGCCGCCATGGTTTGATCAGAATATTGAGTGTAACATTACAACTTAAGTTTCGCCCCGATTTCGGGTAACTGACGAATTAAACGACGAGGAATAAAAATGGGGCAACCTTTACCGTTGATGCATGGCAAGCGTGGCTTGGTCATGGGTGTCGCAAACGACCGGTCCATCGCGTGGGGGATCGCCAAGGCAGCGCACGATCAGGGCGCGGAACTGGCCTTTACGTTTCAGGGCGAAGCACTGCAAAAGCGTGTTGTGCCATTGGCCGCCTCGGTCGGCTCCGACATTGTCCTGCCCTGTGATGTCACGGATCTCGGCAGTATTGATGCCGTATTCGAAGTCCTGAAGGAAAAATGGGGCAGCATCGACTTCCTTGTCCATGCCGTTGCTTATTCCAACAAGGACGAACTCAAGGGCGCCTATATCGATACGACGCCGGAAAATTTCGCCCTGACCATGAATATCAGCTGTTATTCATTCACGGCAATCTGCCAGCGTGCACGGCCGCTTCTCAATCGCGGGGCCAGCCTTGTGACACTGACCTATTACGGCGCCGAGCGGGTGATGCCGCACTACAACGTCATGGGTGTTGCCAAGGCGGCTTTGGAAGCCAGTGTGCGTTATCTGGCCGAAGACCTCGGCAAGGACGGCATTCGTGTCAATTCGCTGTCTGCGGGGCCGATGAAGACGCTGGCTGCCAGCGGTATCGGCGATTTCCGCTATATCCTTAAATGGAACGAATACAATTCGCCGCTACGCCGCAACGTCAATATGGACGATATCGGCGGTGCCGGGGTGTATTTGCTGTCTTCGCTGTCGAGCGGCGTTACCGGGGAAACCCACCACGTCGATTGCGGTTACAACATCGTCGGCATGAAAGCCGTCGATGCGCCCGACATTTCCGTTGTCTGATTAGGTTGAAGCGATGTCGCACAATACATTCGGCCATCTGTTTCGGGTCACGACCTTTGGCGAAAGCCACGGGCCGGCCCTTGGCTGTATTGTCGACGGCTGCCCGCCGGGCCTGAGCCTGACCGAAGCCGATATTCAGCCCTACCTCGACAAACGTCGCCCCGGTCAGTCCAAATACACGACCCAGCGTCAGGAACCGGACCAGGTCAAAATCCTTTCCGGGACTTTTGAAGGCAAAACGACCGGTACGCCGATTGGCCTGTTGATCGAAAACACCGATCAGCGGTCGAAGGATTACGGTGACATCAAGGACAAGTTCCGTCCGGGTCATGCCGATTATACATATGACGCCAAGTACGGGTTTCGTGATTATCGCGGCGGCGGGCGCTCATCGGCGCGGGAAACGGCCATGCGGGTTGCCGCCGGCGCCGTTGCCAGAAAAATTCTTGGCGACAGCATCGTTATCCGTGGCGGGCTGATCCGCATGGGTGATCTTGCCGTGCCGGCGGACGTCCGTGATTGGGATGCGGTTGACCAGAACCCGTTTTTTGCACCGGACGCGGCCATGGCAGAAAAGTTTGCCAGCTATCTGGATGGTATCCGCAAGACCGGATCATCGGTGGGGGCTGTCATCGAGGTTGTCGCCGCCGGCGTTCCGGCGGGCTGGGGTGCGCCGATTTATGGCAAGCTGGATTCCGAGTTGGCTTTGGCGATGATGAGCATCAATGCCGTCAAAGGCGTTGAAATCGGTGCCGGCATGGATGTCGCGCGCCTGTCCGGCGAGGAAAATGCCGACGAGATGCGTATGGTCGATGGCAAACCGGTGTTTACGTCAAACAACAACGGTGGCGTGCTTGGCGGCATTTCGACCGGACAGGATGTCGTCGTGCGTTTCTCGGTCAAGCCGACCAGTTCGATCCTGACGCCCCGCTCGACCATAGACAAAAACGGTAACGAGACGGAAATTTCCACCAAGGGCCGCCACGATCCCTGCGTCGGCATTCGTGCCGTACCGATCGGCGAAGCGATGATGGCCTGTGTTCTTGCCGACCAGTTCCTGCGTCACCGCGGCCAGTGCGGCTGAAATCCTGCTGATGGTGCGGGGCCGTTGATGGCATCACGTCCAGCCACAGTTGTCATCCTGAAATTGATTCAGGATCCATATTCCCCGGCACTATTGTTTTGAGTGCTATGGACCCTGAATCAAGTTCAGGGTGACGTTTAATTGAAAATATCAGATCAACCGACCCAAGTTCACATACCAAGTGCATAGTTTTCAAGCGGGGCTGTGAGCTTGTCGAAGACCTCATTGGGTGAGTGGTAGTTGAGTGCTTTGCGCGGTCGGTTATTGAGTAAATCTTCCACACGCTGC